>Ga0163151_10000706_pt1 | contig 58066 bp, 53 predicted proteins | sample OliLakLV19MP5IB2_FD_145596 | JGI IMG/M metagenome (GOLD analysis project Ga0163151, IMG submission 145596) | Freshwater microbial mat bacterial communities from Lake Vanda, McMurdo Dry Valleys, Antarctica - Oligotrophic Lake LV.19.MP5.IB-2 | ecosystem: Environmental > Aquatic > Freshwater >... | reverse complement strand
GCAAAGGAACCGTAAGCAAACTCAACCGCGAAATCGCCCAACTCCAACGCGCCATCGCCAGCCTCGAACGCCGTCTAAAGTTCATTCACCAATCGTTCCCCACTGCCGCCAAAAAACAAACCCAACCCGAAAATACGCAACCCGTTGAAATCAAACCATTTACCGAACCGCCCATCTACGTCACCGAAAACTCTCCCGAGGTCATCCAAGCCTACAGAGTCCTCTACCCCCATCGCGAAATCGTCCTCCTGCCGCCCGATGACGTCGCCAAAGGCATCAACCTCGAGGACGACATGCCGCTCGCCCCTCGGAGACCAACCTGAAAGAAGAATATGCGACCCACATTCGGCCATCTCGGCCTCAACTTTCGCGAACTCATCCAAGCCGCCGCACCGCTGCGCCCGGAAGCCGATCATCAATAATAAAAACCTCCGAATGGGCCGCATGATCCCAAGCGACAGTATCGGCTGGCGGAACGGGGCTCTTGAGGTTGCCGGGCGCACGCGGCCTGTCCTACTTCGCCTTGCGGATATAGATTGACCCGTTCTGACTGCGTATGGAAATCTCCGGGCCGCCGCCGTTGAGCTGGCCGGTGACGATGCGCTCCATATGCAGGCGGTATTTCGGGCCATTCTCACGGTTGGACTCGGTCCGGTTCACGCTGGTGCTAATGGCCAGGTCGAAATCGCTATATGTCTCGCCGCGCTGGTTGTTGATCTTGAGATCCGCTTGCGCGGCGGCGGGCAGCGTGAGATCGATGCGGCCATTGAGGGTGCTGAACGACATCGGCCTGCCGGCGGGCACTTGCTTCAGATTCGCGGTCAGGCGGCCATTGAGGGAGTGGGCGACCACGGGGCCGGCGGCGTCGACAATGACGATGGAGCCGTTGACCGTCTCGGCGTTAATTTCGCCCTCGACGCCCTCAATGCGAAGTTCCCGGGCGTTGACCGATTTCATGTGGACAGCGCTCATCTCCGGCACGAAGACGACGTAGGAGCCGTTCCCATGAGGCGATTTGATGGTGACGACGTTATTCTCTTCCTCAATGTTCACGCCACTGCCGGTTAGAATCTGCTTCATGCCGTTTGGGGCGGGCCGGGTGCGGGGGCCGGAATCGTCGAGTTCAACCACGACGTCTTTGCCGCTGTGCGCCTTCACTTGAATACTGCCGTTGACCGTCGAGACTTTCACCAGCGCGGGCCGCGAGGGGTCGCGCAGCGGCACGCTGATTCGCTCCGCGCACAGGGGAAGGGCTAGAAGCAGCAATACGAAGCGCATGTTACGGACGCCCCTTGGCTAGGGAGTGAATCAAAATCGATCCGTTCACGGTCTCGGTGCTGATCTTGGGCCCGCCGTTGCCGGCGCGGAGTTCGCCGGACGTACCGCGGCGATGGATGACTTTCATGCCCTTGGAGTCCGCGGAGGAGCCGCCGGCGATTGCCGTCATTTCGAAGTCGGTATAGGCTTTCCCGTTAACCGTTTTCATTCTGAAATCGGCATTGAGCGAGGGCTGGAAATAGAGGTCGAGCTTTCCGTTGACGGTGCGGAATTTCGTGTCGGCGTTGGGGTTTGCGCGGTAGACAGCCTGGACGGTTCCATTGACTGTGTTAACGTCGCCCGCGCCTTCGACGTCGCTCATGTGGATGCTTCCGTTGACGGTATGCACGCTGTAGGCCCCCGTGGTTCCGGTGACGCGAATGCCGCCATTGACGTTGCGGAGTTCGAGGCGGACATCGCGGGGAACCGTGACCGTGAACTCGTGTTCAATGCGGGTTTCATTGCCGTCCCAGCGGCGGCGGCCTTCTCTGCGGTTCTGGCCGTCGCGGTGGGAACAGTCGTTGTTCGACCACGGCCCCTTCACTCCGGCGCGAATGGCGCCAGCTTCCTGAGTGAAGACGACGTCCGTTTCCTTCTTCAATTCGTCGAGGCGTTCCGCGGACGAAGCACCGAGCTTTTCGCGCACCGAGAAGCGCACTTCATTGCCGCCGGAGCCGGTGACGTTGATGCCGCCATTCATGCCGCAGACAAAGAGGCTGCGTGCGTTGCCGGAGAGCGGGAAGCTTTTCTCGATGGTGCGCGTGAATTCTTCCGCGCTCCAGAGAGAGGCGGCGGCGATTAGCAGTAGAGAGTATTTCATTGCACTGGATTTCCTTTAGAGCGTTGAGTTGAGAGCAGCGCTTGGAGGTAATCGCGAACATTCGAATCGAGACCGGAGCGGTCGCGGAGTGTTTCCAGGCGCGCGCGGACAGCGGGGTCCTTACGGCTGGAGAGAAGGTCAATGACGGCGATTTGGACGAGCGGAGAGTCGTCGTGCTCGAGGAGTTGCCAGGCGGATTCGCTGACGCTCGCCGGGAGCGGGAAGCGCTGCAGTGCGTCCGCCGCGGCCAGGCGGACGTCAACACTGGGATCGTTACGCAGCGTGCGGGAGAGAGCGTCGACGACTTCCGGATCCGTGCCTTCCAGCGCCGAACTGTAACGGATGCCGCGCAGCCGTTCGCTCGCCGATTGTTGATCGAGCAGCGAGAGCGCGACGACTTCCCGCAAATTCCGCACTTCGTGACGGAGAACGGCAATGTCTGTACTGGCTGATGGGGGAGCGGTGAAGCGGCCCGCGAAGAAGCTGAAAATGCCAACGGCGACGGCCGCCGCGATGGTCAGCCAGGCCCAGCGGGGAGCGGATGGCCTACCGCTGAGATGACGTCCGAATTTGACTTGCATCTCGGGAGACGGGGCGTCGGCCGGCAAGTCGCCAAGCGCCTGCCAGAGAGCCGCGTTAGCACGGCAGGAAGAGCATTCGCCGAAGTGGGCTTCGGCGCGGGCGCGAGCGGCGGGGGTAGCGGAACCGGCGAGCGTATCGGCAATGTCAACGGCAAATTCCTGGCAAGTCATCATCAGTTTCTCCCTCCCGCAACCGACAGTCCCGGCTGTCCGGACATCCGTTCGTAAATTTCACGCAACTGGCCCAGAGCGCGGAATACCCGCACCTTTACGGTATTCGTCTCCACGCCCAACAACTCTCCAATTTGTTCATATTTCAATCCCTGAAAGCGGCTCAAGATCAACAACTCCCGCTTGTCCGGCGGCATAGCCATCAGCGCCCGGCGCAGCAACGCGTGTTCCTCATCGTGTTCCAGTTGCCGCGTGGCCGGCGCGGCGATGTCCAACTTTTCCGGCATCGCGGTTTCCCATTTATTCCTGCGAGTGTGATCGATGAATGCGTTGTGAGCGATCCGGTACATCCAACTCGCGAACCGCGCGTCCCGCTGCCATGTCTCGCTCTTCCGCAACACCCGGAGAAACACCTCCTGCGTGAGATCTTCACTTAGGGAGGCGCTTCCCGACATGCGCAAAAAATACCGATACAAGGCGCCGTGATGACGATTGAACAGCTCACCCAAAGCGGAGGACTCCCCGCCCTGGACGGCTGCCATCAGTTGTTCGTCCGTATCGCTCAACAACAAGTCTGCTCTCACTCCCTGTTACGGCGCAGGCGGATGAACGTTACAAGGAAAGTTACGCGGACTCCACCCAGCCGTCGCGCAGTTGGATAACGCGGTTGCCGAACGTCGCGTTCTTCTCGTTGTGCGTGACCTGAACAATCGTTGTGCCCTCGGCATTCAGCTTCTTGAAAAGATGCATGATTTCCTCGCCCTGGGAGGAGTGCAGATTGCCGGTGGGTTCGTCGGCCAGAATGATTTGCGGACTGCTGATGACGGCGCGTGCGACGGCCACCAATTGCTGCTGGCCGCCGGAAAGCTGATTGGGAAACAAGTCCTTCTTACCGACGATTTGGAAGCGATCCAGGACGTCGGCCACGACGCTCTCCCGCTCACTGCGCCTGATGTTCCGGTATGTCAGCGGGACCTCGAGATTTTCGTAGACCGTCAGATTGTCCAGCAGATGGTAGCTTTGGAAGACGAAGCCGAAATGGGCTTTGTACATCTCCATCCGCTCCTTCTTGCCGAGCGAGTGAATGGGCCGGTCCATCAGCCAATACTCGCCGCGCCAGGACATGTCGTGCATGCCGAGAATGTGCAGAAGGGTCGACTTTCCGGCGCCTGACGGACCCATGATGGAGAGGAATTCGCCGGGCGCGATGTCAAGGTTTACCTGGCGTAAAACGTAGCTGCGGGAAACGCCGTGTTCGAAGTACTTTTCGACGCTCCGCAACCGGACGAGTGGGTTCATGCGGCGGGAGCCTCACGGGATTCTTCCACTATGCGGCCATCGAAGAGGTGAATTTCACGGTCCGCGTATTTGGCGTAGCGCGGGTCGTGAGTCACCATGCAGATGGTGGCGCCGCCGCGATGGAGTTCGCGCATCAGTTCCATCACCTGTTCGCCATTTTGCGAATCGAGGTTGCCCGTCGGTTCGTCGGCCAGGAGGATGGACGGGTCACCGCCGAGGGCGCGGGCGACGGCCACCCGTTGTTGCTGACCGCCGGAAAGTTGGGACGGATAGTGCTTGATGCGGTGCGACATGCCGACACGCTCCAGCGCCTCCACCACGCGCTTCTTGCGCTCCGCGCCGCTCATGCCGCGGTAGGTGAGCGGGAGTTCGACGTTTTCATAAACAGTGAGGTCGCCGATGAGGTTGAACGCCTGGAAGATGAAGCCGATCTCCCGGTTCCGAATACGCGCCCGCTCGGCCAGTTTCAGGCTCTGCACCGGACGGGCGTTGAGGATGTAGGAGCCGCTGCTGGGCGAGTCAAGCAGTCCGAGAATGGCCAGAAGTGTGGATTTGCCGCAACCGGACGGGCCGGAGATGGAGACGTATTCTCCGCGCTGGATATGGAGATGAATCCCCGCCAACGCGTGCGTCTCTACTTCATCGGTCGTGAACACTTTGGTCACGCCATCCATCATCAGAAGAGCGTCGCTCATGCTAAAAGATCCCCTATTTCTTGAGTTTGATGCGATTCTGCGAGTCGTGCTGCGACATGTCGGAGAGCAGCACGGTGTCACCGACGCTAAGGCCTTCGACGATTTCAATATGGTTCACCGAAGCACGGCCCAGCTTGACGGGAACGCGGATCGCTTCATCGGTGCCCGGCACCAATTTGAAAAGCGTGATGGTGCTCTGCGGCTGGCCGTAGACCGGGCGGCCGACGTAAACCACGTCGGTGATGCGTTCCAGGTCAACGGTGCCATCGACGCTCAGATCGGGCCTCGCGCCCGCGGGCAATGCGCCGTCGAGCTTCACGTCTACCGTCACCGTCCCGTTAATGGCGGCCGGATCGATGCGCACCACATGGCCGGGAATCAGGCCGTTGCGGGTGTCGATGGTCGCCTGCTGACCAATGACAATATCCTTCGTTTGCGTTTCGGCGATTTTCAGTTCGGCTTTCAACTTCGTGGGCTGCGCGACCTTTGCCAGCACGGCGCCCGGCAGCACTTTCTGCCCCACCTCCACCGCCATTTGCTGCAGGACGCCGGCCGCGCCCGCGCGCACTTTCAACTGCAAGACCTGCTGCTTCTTCAAGTCCCACGCGGCCTTCAGTTTCTCAATTTGCACGCGCTGTCCGGCCATCTGCGCTTCCACGGATTCGGCGAAATTGTCGACTCGTTGGCCTTCAAGTTTCGTGCGGCCGCCAAGTTCGTCGGCCTTTGCTTTGGTCAGCTTGTATTCCAGATCCGCTTTAAGCCCCAGTTTGATCAGCGCCTCGTCACGATCGGCTTGCAGCTTCGCCTGGGTGAATTCGCTTTGCACTTTTGCCAGATTCGACACCTGATCCAGCCGTTGCGATTCCAGCCTCACTTTCAATTCTCGAATGGTGGCTTCGGCGGCCTTCACCTGCCATTCGGCATCGGAGGCGGCGAGTTGCAGTTCCGGGTTGCTGAGTTCGAGGAGGACGGTGTCCGTTCGCACAATCGCGCCGGCGCGCATGTGAATTTTCTCGACCCGGCCTTCGGAGATGGCGGGCACAAACAGGATTTCTTCCGGCACCAGCGTTCCCATGCCGCGTACATTGCGGAGCATCGGCCCGCGCTTTACGGTGTCCGGCCAGACAGTGGAAAACTCCACCGAGACCGCCGCCGGCTGGAGTTTGCTCAGCCAGAACGTGATTCCCCCGCCCACGCCGAGTACGACTACACCGGCGATAATGCGCCGGATCAATTTCTTTCTTGCCGCTCCCTCGCGAGGTACGTCCATGCTTGTTTCCTGCTCCTGATGAGGCAACTGCCCGGCCAATCCCCGGATGGCGCGTAGTTGCTTTCGCTTCATCACTTTAGCGCAGGCAGGGTATCCGGGGGTAGTATTGACGGTGTTCGAATGTGGGACAACATGGCCAGTTTCGGAGCGGGGAAGGGCCGATTTCGCCGGAAGGTACACACAAGCAGTTGATCACTCTCCCCGACAATGGCAGACTCAGCCTTAACGTGTGCCTCAACGAAACAATGGCTTCGATATCTTATGTTCCCAATTCTATCGGTGAAAGTCCGCTTGACGAAGGTCGATATCTTCGTTCACGCAATCAGCGAGTCTTTGCCGGGTTACCGGGTCTACACGTTCTCAGAATACGTAACAGCCCGGCCGTGACTACGGACACGCACCACGTCTCCTCCAATTCAGGGATAGCTTCGATCATCGGTCCGGTCAGCAACTTTGTTGATTGGTCGTTCGCCCGGAAAGCAGATGAGAATCGTCGTTACCTTGTTATCAACTTCAAGCAGGGGTCGCCATTTCTGCTCCCGAAGCGCCAACTAAATGAAACGGAATTGACGACTATCCGGGCTATCGTCCGCACTCACCTGAAAAAGGCCGCCAAATTGTGGTGACCCGGCACGAGTTGCCCTCAAAAGGCCGCCAATAGGACCCTTGTCGTGTCCCGAAATGATGCGGCGCACTCTTGGTTGCGCACCCCTACCGCGGCAAAAACCCGCGCGCCCTGTCTTCCATCCGTTCCGCATCCCGATTGCGCTTGGCCCCGCGAAGCAACGTGGCATACGCCTGGTATAGCGAACCCACCTGCTCCCGCAAGCTCACCGGCAGCTCCGCGGCGAATGCGCTGACCTCGTTCAAATAGCGCTCCCCTTCCGCGTAACGCCGCTGCGCCAATTGAATGTATGCCAACTCCGCCAGCGCGTATCCATGCTGTGGCGTTCGACGCATATTGTTCGCCTCCAGGATGGTTAACTCTTCGACCAGCAGACGCTCCGCCTCTGTGAATCGGCCCTGAGTGTGCAGCGCCTGGCTGAGATGATGCATGGCTTCCAAAGCCAATACGCTCTTGGGGCCGAATTGCGCAGTCCGAGCGGTTAACGCACGGCGGAAAAGCGACTCCGCGCCGGGGGCTTTCCCTTGTCTCAGGAACAGTACGCCCAGGTTGTCGCAGGCGGTCGCCGTTTGCGGATGACCGGCGCCCAGCGCCGCTTCCTGGATTTCGATTGACCGGCGATACAGTGGTTCCGCCTCGCCCAACCGGTTTCCGGCGAACAACAGTTCAGCCAGATTGTTCAGCCCCGCGCCCAGCGACGGATGGTTGACGCCCACGGACTCTTCCCAAAGTTTCACGGCCCGCGTGATGTACTCCTCGGCGGTTTGCAGACGACCCGTCTTCCGATGGAGTGTGCCGATATTGTTCAACAGGCTAGCCAGCGCCGGGCGGTCGGGCGGCGATTGCCGCTCGCGAATGGCGGCCGCTTCCAAGTAGAACTTCTCGGCGCCCTTCAAGTCTCCGGAATCCTGACGAAGCGCCGCGAGATTATTAAGTGAAGTTGCAATATCCGGATGGTGCGGTCCCAGAACTTCCCGCTTGATCCGCAACGCCCGCTGAAAGCTGGCTTCGGCTTCGGAATACAGGTTTTGGGCGCGCTGCACCTCGCCAATACTGGATAGGGTGCGCGCCACGCCCAGGTTGCCCGGCCCTTCCGCTTGCATGCGTTGAACCTGCGCGGTGGCCAGGTTGTTCAGGGACGCGGCGAGATGAAGCTGGTCTTTTCTGGCGATGGCTTCGCGAATGGCGAGGGAGGTTCGATAGGTTGATTCAGCGTCGGAAAATCGTCCCATAAGGCGGTACACTTCTCCCAGGTTGTTAAGCGTGGTGGCATGCTCATCGCTCTCTTCGCCGGTCGCGCCGATCCAATACTTCGCGGCTTCCTTGTACTTCGTTTCGGCCTCGGTGTACTTCCCGCTCAAGTGAAGCATAGCCCCGTGGTTATTGCGGCATTTCGCCTTCAAGAGCAAGGGGAAACTATAGTGCTCCGCCGCCTCGGTCAACGTTAGATACACCTCGTGCGCGGCATCGTATTTATGCTCTTTCGTCAACTGACTGGCGCGGCCCAGAAGTAACTCCCAGTCCTCGGTGCGCTGCAAATCTTTCAACTCCACCGCGAAAAGCGGAGAGAGTACCGTAAGAGTCATCAAAGCCAGATTCCGCATGCCGTCTACTCCTTTGGCTAGCTATACGAACGAGTCGCGGTTTCGTTCGGCACTTGGGACCAGTCGCGCAAATCCGGGGTGAAACGGATGTGCTTTATGGCCCTCCGAAGGGCTTCCGGCGCGGGGTGCGCAATAATGGTGGGGAGTGACTGTGCTCTCAATTGACGAACAGGTCACCTACCTTCGCAAAGGCTTCTCGGAAATGATTCGGGAAGAGGATCTTCGTGAGCGGCTGAAACTCGGCCGCCCGTTGCGTGTGAAGGCAGGGTTCGACCCCACTGCCCCGGACCTCCATCTGGGCCATACCGTATTGCTGCGGAAGATGAAGCACTTCCAGGATCTTGGACACCATGTAATCTTCCTGATCGGCGACATGACGGGCCTGATCGGCGACCCCTCGGGCCGCAATCTGACGCGTCCGGCCATGACCCGCGACGAGATCGACCGCAACGCCGAGACGTATAAAGCGCAAGTATTCAAGATCCTCGATCCCGTGAAAACGGAAATCGGCTTTAATTCGCTCTGGCTCGAGCCGATGAAGTTCGAGGACATGATCCGCCTGTGTTCCCGCTACACCGTCGCGCGGATTATGGAGCGGGATGACTTTGCCAAACGCTTCGAAGAGCACACGCCGATTTCGGTGCATGAGTTCCTGTACCCGCTGGCCCAGGGCTACGATTCGGTGGCGCTGAAGTGCGATGTGGAGCTCGGCGGCAATGATCAAAAGTTCAATTTATTAGTGGGCCGTGAGTTGCAGAAAGACTACGGCCAACCGCAGCAAATCGTCGCCACGGTGCCGTTGCTGGAAGGGTTGGACGGCGTCGAAAAGATGTCGAAATCCAAGGACAACTACGTCGGAATCACCGAGTCGCCCGAGGTAATGTTTCGAAAGCTGATGTCGATCGGGGACCATCTGATGGTTCGCTATTTCCAACTTTTGACCGACAAAAGCGTGGCCGAAATTCAGCAGTACCAAAAAGCTCATCCGAAAGAAACGAAGATGGAGTTGGCGAAGCTCATCATCGCGGATTTCCACTCCCGGTCCGGCGCGGAGCGCGCGGCGGCGGAGTGGGTGCGTGTCGTGGCGGGCGGTGAAGTGCCCGCCGATATTGAGACGGTCTCGATGGGCGAGCCTTCTTTGCGAATCGATAAAGTGCTGGCAAAGGCCGGCATTGCCGCGTCGAACAGTGACGCGAACCGGCTGGTGAAGGCCGGATCGGTGGAAGTAGACTGCCATCGCGTGACGGAATTTATCACCCTTACCTTTCCAGGCGAGTACGTGATCCACGCTGGTAAAAAGTGGAAGAAGGTAATAGGATGATTCGCCCCAAGCGGTACCTGATGAAACTGGCCGAGCGTGAAGTACAGCTCGGCGACCGAACGTTCATCATGGGCATTATTAACGTCACGCCGGATTCGTTTTCCGACGGTGGACTCAACATGGATCCGGACCGCGCCTGTGCGCGAGCCCTTGAACTCGAAGCGGAGGGCGCCGATATTATCGACATCGGCGCGGAATCGACACGGCCCGGTTCGGAGCGGATCTCCGAGGCTGAGGAGTTGCGCCGGCTGATCCCGGTGTTGAAGAGACTCAAAGGGAAGTTGAGCGTGCCGATCTCGATCGACACGAGTAAGTCCGCCATCGCGGCGAAGGCTCTGGAAAATGGCGCGGAGATTATCAACGACGCCAGCACGCTGACGTTCGATATGGAACTGGCCAAGGTCGTGGCCGACGCCAATGCCGGCCTGATCCTGAACCACATGCGTGGCACTCCGGAGACGTGGGCCAAACTGGGCACCATGGCCTATCCCATGAAGGCCGTGATGGAGGATCTGGAAGCCGGTATCAATCGCGCCCGGCGCGCGGGTGTCGACCGGACGCGAATCATTCTGGATCCGGGCCTGGGATTCGGCAAGCGCGGCGAGCAGAACTATGAGCTGATCGCGCGCCTGGGCGAAATGACCACGTTTGACCTGCCCGTGCTGGTTGGGCCGTCGCGGAAATCGTTCCTCGGCCAGCAGGAAACTGAAGAGGCTGACCGTGCCACCGGCGCGGCCGTTGTGGCCTCCGTTCTGCATGGCGCCCACATCGTCCGCGTGCATAACGTGGCCGCCATTCGCGCCGTGCTGCAGACGGCCGATGGCATTTTGCGCAGCGTTAGCGATGAACCGGTAAAGAAGGCGCGGCCTGCCGCGGTCGCACCGCGCGACGTGGAGTTCAGTGACAAACGCCCGGTGGATTCCCATGAGAATAAACCGCTGCGTCCGCCGTTGCCGCCCGCGCCGGATGTGAGGCCATTTGAAGAACGGCCGCGGCGCACGGATGGCGGAGATCGCCCTCCCTCTCGTCGCTTTGACGATGCCGACCGGCCCCCGCCGAGCCGTTTTGATCGCGATGACCGCCCGCCGCCGCGCCAGTATAATTCGGATGATCGCCCCCCTCGTCGCGACTATTCGGACGACCGGCCCAGCCGCCCCCCTTATCGTGCCGGCGGTCCACCCAGACGGTTCGGCGGCGGTGATGACCGTCCTCCGCGCCGTAGCGATTCTGGCGGTGACCGGCCCAACCGCCCGGCGTTCCGCAATGACGGTCCGCCCAAGCGTTTTAGCGGCGGTGGCGACCGTCCTTCCTATGGCGACCGGCCCAGCCGTCCGCCGTACCGTGACGACGGCCCGCCCAAACGTTTTACCGGCGGGAATGATCGTCCGCCGTTCAAAAAAACCTACGGGGAGAAGAACGCGGGCGACCGTCCGCCGTTCAAGAAGTCATTTGGCGATCGGCCTCCCTACAAGCAAGCCTCCAGTGACGGCGGTGACCGTCCGCCATTCAAGAAAACCTATGGCGGCGGGGGCGCCAGCGGCAAGCCGCCCTACAAGCCCGCCTACAAAAAGGAAGGCGGCGGATACAAATCCAAAGGCAGTCCCATCCGCAGCCCGCGTCCGAAGCGCGATAGCTAACTTAGTGAGCGCCGCTCACTTGTACGAAGCCCGGCAATAGCTGCTTGGCCACGCGGCCGGCCGCCAGGTCGTCGCGCGTGGCCAATGTCGCGGGCAAATCCTGCCGCGCGGATGGCGTCTCACCGCCCAATTTCCGCGTGATGGCCTTCACCGAGTCGTAGCCCATGCGATACGGATCCTGCAGCACCAGCGAGTCGATCCACCCGTCTTTCAAATCGGCGATCAGCGCGTCGGACGCGTCGAAGGCAACCAGTTTCACGTTCTTGTTCCCGCGCGATTTCAACGCCTGGACCGCGCCGGACGAACTCGATTCATTGTCGGCGAACAGTCCACCCAGGTCCGGATGCGCCGTCATCATGTTCTCCGTCACGGCCATGGCCTTCGCGCGATCGGCCATGCCAAATTGCATTCCAACGAGTTGAATGTTTGGGAATTTGGCCTTGAGTTCTTCCGAGAATCCATCCTCCCGCTCCATAGTCGACGCGCTGCCAGGCATGAACCCGATGACCCCGACCTTCCCCTTCCCGCCGAGCAACTCGCCCATCCTGCGCGCCGCCATTCTTCCGCCCTCTTTGTTATCGGTGGCGATGTAGCTCAGCCGCTGGGTCGTGTCGACATCCGAATCATAGATCACCGTCGCGATGCCAGCCGCGGTTGCGCGTTCGACGATGCTGACCAGTGCTTTCTTATCGACCGGCGCCAGCGCGATTCCCGCCAGTTTCCGGTTCACCATCGACTCGACAATGTCCTGCTGCCGCTTAGCGTCGATCTCCAGCGTGGGCGCATTCCATTCCACCGTATAACCGGCCTCAGTCGCGGCCTTTTCCGCGCCTGCTTTCACCGTGAGCCAGAAGATGTGGTTGGCGCCTTTGGGCACAACGCCGATCACTTTGCTATCGGTTTTCCGGCAACCGCTCATGAAGAGCAGGCCGAGCAACAGGGCGGGAACGAGACGCATGGTAGGTTTAGTTTATATGGCGTTTGTCAGGGCCGCGTCGTTAGTCAAGCTGATTCCGGGGTCCATGTTGGAATTTCGGAATGGAGAACGGCAGTTGGCGGTGTGCAACGTGGGCGGGGAAATTCACGTTCTGGATAACCATTGCCCGCACCGCGGAGGTCCGCTCGCACAAGGCGCGCTGCATGGGGCAATGGTGGTTTGCCCGTGGCACGCCTGGGAGTTTGATTGCACCACCGGAGCGTGCGATTTCAACGCGGAGATCGTCGTGAAACGCTATCAGGTGCGTCTGGAAGGCGACGATATACTCGTCGATATCTAGGTGCCGGAACTGCCTGAAGTAGAGACGATTGTGCGGTCGCTAGCGCCGAAACTCGTGGGGAAGCGAGTACTGGCGGCGACGTTTTTTGCACCGCGAGTGATGCGCGGCGCGCCCGAGCCTGTTTTGGCTGGGCATGACGTTTTTGAGGTCACGCGCCACGGAAAGCATATCCTGCTACGGTTCGATCACGGCACCCTTGCGATCCATCTCGGCATGACCGGCAAACTGCTTATTGATGGGGAGACGACGCCCTATCTGCGCGCGGAAATCGTCTTGGATGGATTCCGCCTGCTGTTTGACGATATCCGCCAATTCGGCCGGATGGCGTGGAGCCATTCGCTCCCGGAGCGTGTGGCGCGCCTGGGCCCAGATCCGCTGGAGATTCCCGCGCCGGCATTCGCCGAACGGCTGCGCGGCAAGCGGGGACGGTTGAAGTCTCTGTTGTTGAACCAAGCGTTCATTCGCGGACTGGGGAATATCTATGTGGATGAGGTACTGCACCGGGCCGGCATTCATCCATTGGCGGTGGCGGAGCGGTTATCGCGGATGAGAGCGTTGGCGCTGCACGGGGAGATAGTGGCGGTGTTGGAAGAGGCAATCGCATACGGCGGATCGTCGATTTCAGACTACGTGGACGCGGCGGGGCAGAAGGGCTCGTTCCAGGACCTTCACCGGGTGTATGGCAGGGAAGGCGAGCCGTGCCAATCGTGCGGGCGGCCGATCATCCGGATTGTGGTCGGGCAGCGCGGGACGCATTTCTGCCCGAAATGCCAGCGAATGTGACAGAAGCGGGCAGCGTTGGTATACTCAAGGTTTCCGCGAGCCACCCTAGCTCAGTTGGTAGAGCGGCTGATTCGTAATCGGACGCTCCTGGGCTTAATGGCGAATCGTAAGTTGCAGTAAAGATTGAATTTATCTAGCAGTGAGCAGCCTCAAAAGGGCGACTCGAAACGGAATTCAAAACGGTTGGCCGTCCGAATTTCGCCCTGCTATGATGGAAGTGGTTGGGCCGAAGTAGCTCAGTTGGTAGAGCAACGGTTTCGTAAACCGTAGGTCACGAGTTCGACTCTCGTCTTCGGCTCCATTAAATTTTGTCCTCGCTTCGCGCGCGCCGGGTCACCCAGAGCAGTGACGCGCGCCCTGCCCCTGGGCGCTATTTCTACCCCGCGTGATACCATCACACACTATGGAGTGATTCTCCGCGCATGGCGTTCGCCAAAGCTCTGTACTACCCGCGCATTCAGGTCCCCAATGAAGGATAGCTCAAGACGGCCATGCTCTACTGGGAAGGCGTCCAGACCATCGTTCCGGCATCCATGTCAGAACCTTATACCGGAACCTGCTCTTTGACGCGGGCGTTCTCTCTCCGCTTCACGTTCACCCGCACATGGAGAGTGTTGAGCGATTGGCTGGGAAGGTGCTTGACTACTTCGGGACCACTGAAGCCGATGGAGTCCTTGTCGAGGGCGGCCTGCGGCAGTCCGATCTTATCCACCCTGAGAAGCTACCTGAATTGCGTGGACTCGTAGAGATGCACCCGGAGAAATTCCCTTACGAACTCCAGTGTCAGTTGTTGCGTTTGTTCCACGGACGCGAAGGGGATTGGGTCAGGGTGGATCGCCCGTTTGCGCGGTTCTACATGACAATGCTGGCTACTGAATTGGCGGAGACTCACGGAATCGCCCTGCTCACTGACTTGCCAGCCAGTGACCGGCTAGCCGTGAACGTCAGGCTCGACAGCAAGCTCGGCATCCCGAACGTTCGGTTTGGCGATCCCCATTGGCATCGCTACGGGCGGCATTGGCGCCATGAGCAGAGGGGTACCCGGCGCGTTGGCTCCGGCCCTCCTGGCGGATTTGACGCTTCAGAAAATCGCCATCAGTCCTGAGACATCTGTTGATGATCTGCTCCGATTCCGTGAGGACCACAAGGATCAGTTGGGACGATTCCGAATCAAGATGGCCGAGTTGACGAAGTCGGTTGAAGACGACCTTACTATAGAAGCGCTTCAGCAGCGAGTCGCCGACATCTATGCGAACGAAGTCAAACCGACAGTCAATGAAATGAAGGACTGTTTGAGCGCGTCAAGGATAAAGTGGGCTCTTGAGAGCTTCCTGAAGACTTCCATGCTGTCGGTTCCTGCTACAAGCACGTTGGCCGCATTGGGACTAGCCGTTCCCCACGCCCTCTTGGCCGGTGCCGGTATCTCTCTAACCGTGTCAGCCGTTCTCTACAACGTGCAAAAGCGGGAAGACATGTGCAAGAACCCTTACTCATATTTGATGGCAGCGGAATCGCATTTCGGGCACTAAGCAGCCTGCACCGTGAACGAGTCCACCCACTGGCCCTCGGACACGCATAGCAGGTTTCGAGCGCCGGGCCGGAATGCCTTCGGGGCGCGTCCGCGCCAGTAGCGAATGACGCCAGTTTGTGCAAACGCCGCCAAGGGGTCAACGCTTCGCCCACTATCGATTCGTGCGCGGTCAGTCGATTCTTCGCTCCGGGTGGACAAACATCCAAAGTAGTCCCACGCAGAGCATAAAACCGGCGGCGAAATCGAGCGCGACCACCCAGCCGAAGCGGGCGGCCAGATAGGGCGTGAGAATGGGCGAGAGCGCGCCGCCCAGGTTCGTGCAGGTGTTCAGAATGCCGGCCAGCGTGCCCGCATACTGCTCGGAGAGATCGTTAGGCAGCGCCCAACTGGACACGGCGGCGACACTGTTGCAGCCGGCGGCAACGGCGAGCAGGCCGATGGCGGAATAGGGGTCTTCCATTCGCGACCCCGTCAGGAGCAAGAGGCAGGAGCAGGTGGCGCAAACGATGACCGGCACGCGGCGGCCCCACGGGTGCCCGATTTTCCGGACCATCGCGTCCGACACAAAGCCCCCGAGCGGCGCGCCAATCAGGATGGCCAGGAACGGGACGGTGGACCAATAACTGCCGGCCATCACGGGCAGGTTGCGCACGTTGACTAAATAAAGAAAGAACCAGGTGTAAAAAATGTACGTCACGTATCCGAGCATGAAGTTCGCGATGACGAGTGCGGGAATGCTGGCGGAGCTAATCAGCCGGCTCCAGGGAAATCGGCCGGGAGGGATCGGAGGCTCACGGTGGGCCTGTATCAGAGCTAATTCGGCGGCATTCACGCCGGGATGTTCGGCCGGGTTCTCCGTGGATTGCCAATGCCAGATGGCGGCGACGGCCAGGCCGAGCAATCCGCACGCAAGGAAGGAAGTGCGCCAGCCCCAGGTTGTCATGCAGTATGCAATGGCCGGTGGCGTGAACGCGCCCCCGATTCCGACGGCAACCAGAAACAGACTGCTGCCGCGCGCCCTTTCCGGAACCGCCATCCAGCGCCCGATCATCTTGTTCGTGCAGGGCAAGGCAGGCCCCTCGCCCACGCCGATTAGGAAACGGACTAGCCAGAACGCGACGGCCACCGGCATCCAATTGCCAGACGTTAGATCCGGCGCGACTGCGGTGAGCGCCGTGAACAGCGACCACCAAAGGATAGCCAGCGTGAGAACCCGGCGCGGGCCGTAACGATCCCCCAGCCAGCCCCCGGGCGCTTGAAACAGCGCATATCCCAGCACGAAGGCGCTCAAGAGCGAGCCGATTTGAATGTCACTCAGCGAGAACTCCTGCTGGATGTATTTGGCCGCGACGTTCATATTGAAGCGGTCAATAAAAGTCAGCGTGACCACCATCAGTAACAGGGCGTAAAGCCGCCAGCGTATGGACGTCGGATTGGTGGCCATAATGCTCTAAGGACGTGAAGCCAATTGATGTCCGGGCGCTCGTGTTTTGGTGCGATAAACGCTCCCCCCAGCCGTTACGTAAAGACTGGTTGCTTCGGCGCCACGGCCAAAGCCCACGTTGGTTGGGCGCTCCGGTGTTGGAAGATAGGCAAGTTCCTCGCCGGTGGGGGAATACACGTTGATGCCGAATCGCTTTTCATTTCGCACCGCGACGAAAAGGTTTCCAGCGGCGTCGCATACCAAGCCGTCCGGTCCGTCTTCGGGCGCATAGTTCACCAGGCGCTGGCGGTACACGGCGGAGCCATCGGACTTCAAATCATACGCGGAGAGTTCCATCCTGCCTTTGCGGGCTGGCGCGCCTTTCGGCAAGCGGTCGAATCCAAGGAGTCCATCGTCGTTGGTCACCACGTAGAGCGTTTTCTGATCGGGCGAGATCGCGACGCCATTGGGCTTAGTGGCATCGGTGATGATCCGCTGGACTCGGCCATCCGGGTCAAGGCGGTAGACGGCCATAACGGGTTGCTCGATCGGTTCGTGGCCCAGGTATCGCGGATCGCTGAAATAGATGCGTCCCTGCGCGTCGATGGCGATATCGTTGGGCGAATTGAAGGGTTTGCCTTCAAAAAGGCCGGCAAGAATTACGCTTTTCCCGGTGGCAAGGTCGGTCCGGGTGATCCGGCGGCCGCCGTAGTCGGCGCCTTCGGCGGCGACCATCCGGCCTTGCGCGTCGAACTTCAATCCATTGGACATGCCGCTGGGTGAGCGGTAAACAACGGTCCTGCCGGACTTGGGATCGTAGCGAAGGATGTGCCCGGCCTGCATGCCGGTTTCCGTGGTAAACGTGATGTCGCTGAAAAACACGGTCCCGTCGGGCGCGACTGCCACGCCTTCCGTCAGGTGGCCGCCCTCATAGATCTTTTCCAACTTGGCGCCGGGGGCAAAGACCTGCGCCATCAGTTGAGCGGCAGTTAGCGCCATCAGCATGCCGAAGGATGATTTCATTTCGATGCGATATTATCACATGGAGTGATTTATGAAAGCTTGGCGATTTTACGGGTTCGGAGATCTTCGACTGGACGACGTTCCGCTTCCCGCGCTGCGGCCACGGCACGTGCTGGCGCAGGTTTTGGTGGTGCAGCCCAGCGTGACGGAGGCGCAGTTGGCGGCCGGCGTCCGCACGCTTGCCTTCGAACGGATTAAGAAACGGCTGGAGACAGAAGCGCCGGTGCAGCTTTTCGGCCATGAATTCTGCGTGCGGATTGTGGAAGCGGGCCCCGGTGTGACCCGCTTCAAGGCGGGCGACCGAGTGGCCGCGCGAGCCAAACTGCCGTGCGAAAGCTGTCCCCTCTGCGATACCGGGCGCGGCCATTTATGCCGGAAAGGGCCGATCATTGGCTTTCAACTCCCAGGCTGTTTTTGTGAGTATGCCGTGCTGCCCGAAATTGCACTGACGCTGGTCGACGATCGGATTTCCGATAGTGAGGCCGCGTGCCTGCAATCGCTGAGCGACAGTGTCGCGTCGGTCGAGACCGCCGAAATCAAGATCGGTAATTCGATAGCGATTATTGGGCAGGGCAGCATGGGCCTGGAATGCATGCAGGTTGCCCGAGTGAGCGGCGCGGGAAAAATCATCACCGTCGATGTGCGCGATGAAGCCTGCGCCATGTCGAAGGAACTCGGCGCCGATTACGCCATCAACGCGACCACCGAGGATCCAGTGGAAGCAATCCGGACGTTGACCGATGGCAACGGCGCGGACATTGTTTTTGAGTGCGCCGGCGGCAGCCCCACGCAGGGGATGGCAGGGGTGCGAAGCGTGGTCCAGGCGATAGACGCCGTGCGCTCCGGCGGCAAGATAATCGGCGTTTCCTGGTTCGGTTCTCCGTTTGAGATGGACATCGACCTGCTACGCGAGCGTAGCTTACGGTACCTGTTCCCCGATATCAGCACGCTGGAACATTTGCAACATACGGTGAATCTGGTGGCCGGCGGACGCGTGCGGTTGAAGCCAACTATCACCCATATTCTGGACGGGATTGAAAACGTGCCCAAGGCCTTTGAAATCACGGCGAACAAGGGCAAGTTCAAAGCGATCAATCCGGCGCAAGTGAGGATCGCCGTATGAAGACACGGGAGCGTTTGCTGAAACTTGGCGCCGGTCCGGTGTCGGATGCGCTCGATAAGGGCGGGGCGATGGATCATGAAATGCGCCCCTGGTCTGCCAATGCGCGAATGGCGGGGCCGGCGTTCACGGTCCAAGTACATACGGCGGATATTCTGATGGTGAGTAAAGCGCTGGCGGAGTGTCCGGCGGGGCATGTGCTGGTGATCGATGGGCGTGGGGAACGGAACACGGCGCTGTGGGGCGGGTTGACGACGCTGTCGGCGTTGCGCAAGGGCCTTGCGGGTGTCGTGGTGGATGGGGCGATCCGCGATCTGACCGGCATTCGCGCCAGCAAGCTGCCAGTGTTTGCACGGGCCGTGGTTCCCAATGCCGGGGGCGCGCAATATGCGGGGAAACTGCAGGCGCCGGTCGCCTGCGGCGGCACGGTGGTTCATCCGGGCGATTGGCTGGTGGGTGATGACGATGGCGTCGTCGTGATTCCGGCGTCGCGGCTGGAAGAAGTTTTGGATAAAGCCACGCGCATTGTGGAAGCGGAAAAGCGAATTGCGAAAGCGATTCGCGCTGGCGTCGAAGTGGCCACGCTTTTACGCGTCGATGAAACGTTGGAACGGAAATCGAAAGAAATCTTCGTGCCTCAATTGCAGATGGAGAAGAAGTAAAAAGCTATGCTGCGCCGCGTTTTCCTGTCATTCGCGCTCGCTCCGCTCATCCCCGGAGAAGAATATTTCTACGGACCCGACTCGTCGCGCCAAACCAATGTCCCTCGCGGCGCCGTCACCAAACACCTTTGGGACACAAGCGCCGTCTATCCGGGCACGACGCATGACTATTGGATCTACGTGCCTGCCCAGTATGATCCCGCGAAGCCGGCGGCCGTGATGATCTTTCAGGACGGAGCGGGCTTCGTCAACGAGGCCGGCAGTTTCCGCGTGCCTGTGGTGTTCGACAACCTCATTCACAAAAAAGAAATGCCGGTCACGATCGGCATCTTCATCAGCCCCGGCATCCTGCCCGCCCGCAACGCCTCCCAGCAGGCTCGTTTTTACCGCAGCTTCGAATACGACGCGGTGACAGGGCGCTACGCGCGCTTCCTGATTGAGGAGATGTTACCCGCCGTGGGCAAGTCGTACAACCTCACCGCCGACCCGAATCTCCGGGCTATTTCCGGTTCTTCCTCCGGCGGGAACTGCGCGGTCAACGCGGCATGGGAACAGCCCGAGTATTTTCGCCGCGTGGTGAGTTTCATTGCCGGGTTCACCCATCAGCGCGGCGCGCTGATCCTGCCGTCGCAAGTGCGCAAATTCGAAGGCAAGCCGCTGCGGATTTTCCTGCAGGATGGAACCGGCGATGTCAACATTCAAAGTAATCAGGATATGATCGCCGCCTTGGACCAGGCGGGCTATGACGCCAAGCTGGTGGTGGGCAGCGAGGGACACAATTCGAAACACGGCGGCCCGCTGCTGCCGGATGCTCTGCGCTGGGTGTGGAGGGACTGGACCCAGCCGATCGCCAAGCCGCTGAAGTCCTTCGCTGCCCGATTCGTCGATCCCTCGGTGGATTGGGAACCCATCAGCCGAGGGCACAATTTCACGGAAGGGCCGGCAGTGGACGCGGACGGCAACGTCTACTTCTCCGATATTCCGAACAACCGGATTCACAGGGTGGACCACACCTCCGGCAAGGTGAGCGTCTTCAAAGAAGATACCGGCGGCGTGAACGGCCTCATGCTCGGACCCGATGGGCGCCTCTACGCCTGCCAAAATGGCCGGCGGCGAATCGTAGCCTATGACATGGCGGGCAAAGAGTCGGTGATCGCGGAAGGAGCCGGATCCAACGATCTGGCAGTCACCGCGAAAGCTGAAGTCTACTTTACCGAGCCGCAAACCCGACGGGTTTGGTTCATCAACAATAAGGGCGAGAAGCGGGTGGTTCATGAAGGGATCAACTTTCCCAACGGGGTAAGGTTGTCCCCCGATCATTCATTACTACTCGTTGCCGATTCGACCACACGATGGGTCTGGTCTTTCCAGATACAGTCGGACGGGTCGCTGGCGTATGGACTAGCCTTTCATCGGCTGGAGATCGAGGACGAGGGAGGCGAAGGGCAGACGCGGTCAGGCGCGGATGGCTTCACGGTCGACACGGAGAGCTTCCTTTACGTCTGCACGCGTCTCGGTCTCCAGGTCTCCGACCCAGCCGGGAGAACCTCCGCGGTCCTATTGAAACCTGAAGGGAAAGCTATCTCAAACGTAGTGTTCGCCGGGCCACTATTAGACACGCTCTACGTCACGGCGGGAGACACCGTTTTCCGCCGCCGAACAAAACGCCAGGGCGTTTTCCCGTGGAAGCCGGTCAAACCACCCGCGCCCCGGCTTTAACCCGCGCACTGCTGTACCATAGCTCACATGGCACCCCAGACGGCCACCGATGCCACTTCGATTCTCCGCTCCTACGCGGACAAGACTCCTGGCTCCCGCGCCTTGCACGCACGAGCCACAGCACTGTTGAACAACGGGGTCACCCACGTCGGCCGGTACCTGGAACCTCACCCGGTGTATATCGAACGGGCCGCCGGCTCGCGGAAGTGGGACGTCGATGGGAACGAGTACGTCGACTATTTCGGCGGACACGGGGCGTTGATCCTCGGTCACAATCACCCGGCAGTGATGGAGGCCGTGACGGCCCAATTGCCCAACGGCGTTCATTATGGCGCGTCGCACGCCCTGGAAATCGAGTGGGCCGAACTCATCCACGAATTGATTCCCTCGGCCGAACGGGTACGCTTCCTTAACACCGGTACCGAGGCCACGCACCTGGCGCTCCGCGTGGTCCGGGCCTTTACCGGCAGGAACAAAATCATCCGCTTCGCCGGCCATTTTCACGGCTGGCACGATCACGTCTGCTTTCCCCCGGGCGGCGCGGCGGGAATCATTCCCGGCATCGTCGAAGACACGCTGATCGTTGATCCCAACGATACCGCCCGTGTGGACGAACTGCTCTCAACGCACGACGATGTCGCCGCCGTCATCCTGGAACCCACCGGCGCCACGTTCGGGCACGTTCCGGCTGGCGGCGATGTGTTGCGCCAGTTGCGCGATATCACCGCGAGGCACGGCGTGCCGCTTATCTTCGATGAAGTCATCTCTGGTTTTCGCTGTTCACCGGGAGGCGCGCAGCAGTTCTACGGAGTGACGCCCGATCTAACCACCCTGGCGAAAATTGTCGCGGGAGGCTATCCTGGCGCGGCGTTGGCGGGGCGCGCCGATATACTCAGCGTGCTCGATTACCGCCAGGAGAATGGCCGTATTGAGGCTCCGCCGGTACTCCATCAGGGAACCTACAACGCCGGACCTGTTTCCGCCGCAGCCGGCATAGCAACGCTCCGGCACATTCGCGACCGGGACGTGGTTGAACGCGCCAACCGCACGGCCGCCGCGATTCGAGACGAATTGAACGCGGCCATCGAACGGCGCGGGCTGGGCTGGTGCGCCTACGGACTCTTTTCGGATTTCCACATCTATTGCGGCAACGCATCGCCGGAAGACATCTACGCGGGTAAGGTGCCGTGGCGTGAGTTGAAGGGAAGTATCCGTCCGGAACTGGTCCACAAAATTCGCACGGGTATGCTGCTGCACGGCGTAGACATTATAGGTTGGCCGGGCGGCGTGGTTTCAGCGGTACACACCGAAGAGGATGTAGGGCGCACCGCGGCCGCGTTTGAAGCGACTCTCGCGATGCTGCAGGAGGAAGGGGAAGTGTGAGCATTCGCCACACCGTTCTGCTTTTCGTCTTTCCGGCGGCGTTCATCACCTATCTCGACCGCGTTTGTATCTCGGTAGCGGCGTTGGCGATCCAGGCGGACCTCGGCCTCACTCCGTTCGAAATGGGATGGGTGTTCACGGCTTTTTACGTGGCCTATGCGATCTTCGAGATTCCCGCATCGTACGTGGGAGACCGCTGGGGACAGCGCCGCACCCTGGTCCGGATCGTGGGCGGCTGGCCGGTGTTCACGATGATGACCGGATTGGCGAGCGGCTCTGTCAACCTGCTCATTATCCGTTTCTTTTTCGGCGCCGCCGAATCCGGGGCTTTTCCAACACGGTCGCGCGCCCTCTCCCCTGGTTCCCCTCGCACGAGCGAGGCTTTGCCAACGGGCTGATGTGGACTGGCGCGAGACTCGGCGGCGCGGTCTCGCCGGCGTTGGCGGTGCTCGCGATGACATGGGTGGGCTGGCGCGGCGCCTTTATTCTGTTTGGCGCGATCGGCCTGATTTGGGTCGCCGTTTTTGCCCGATGGTACCGCGACGACCCCGCCGTTCACCATGCCGCGAACGCCGCGGAGTTGGAGGCAATCCGAGTGGGAGCGGCGCTGCCGCCGGCAATGTCCGAGCCGCTACCCGGGAAACAACTGCCCTTCAGCCGTGACTTGCTGCTCCTCTGCGCGACGTAATTCGCATCGGGATTCGGCTTTCAATTCTCCGTAACGTGGCTGCCCACCTACCTGACCCGTGAGCATGGCCTCACGCTGGTCCGCTCCGGGTTCTACGCGGGTCTTCCGCTGCTGGCGGGAGCCGCCGGTTGAGCGCTCGGCGGCATCGTCTCCGACTGGATTACGCGCCGAAGCGGAAGTTTGCTCTGGGGCAGGCGGATCGTCGGGGCCGGTGGATTCCTGCTGGGAGCCGCCGGATCCTTCGCCGCCGTCAGCGCCCGCTCACCGGAGTTCGCCTAGCAAATCCACACAGTCCGGCAGATCGCAATGCTCCGTAATTGTTCTCGCCGTTCCGTACGCCGCAACTTCATAGCGTTTTACGCGTTGCGCGGGCCAAAGTTTTCAAGTCGCGTAGAGGACCGGCAGCCTCCGATTCCAGGCACTCGGCACTCTCGGCTAATAATCCTTCTGTCCCTCCGCAGTGCTTCTGGTGCGCCTTTTGACCAGCGGCGGCGGCGCATCCAGTCGGGTCACTTACGCCGTGGTGACTTCCAGGTATTCGGATAGTGCGGACTTGAGTTCTGGACTTTCCGCGCCTGTAACGATTTTTGACAAGGCCTTCACGATCTGTTTCTCGGCGCTGTACAGATCCGCGGACACATCCGGGAACCACTCGAAAAATTAGTCCAGAGTTGAGGCTTCATCCAATTGATCGAAAAGCGAGGCCACTGGCATGCGCGTACCGGCAAAACACCATACCCCGCCCCTTTTCTTCGGATTCCGGTCGACGGCTTTTCTACCGCTAGCGCATCGGCGGGGGCGGCGGCGCGTTGACGTGCTTAAGAACACCCGTGGCGCTGGCGATGATGCTGGTCAGGTCGGTCAAATTGGCCGGCACGATCATCGTGTTATTGGTCCGGGCCAGCTTGCCGAATTCGGTGATCCATTGTTCGGCGATTCTTAATTGAACGGCATCGCGGCCGCCGGGGTTTTGAATGGCTACGGCGACACGCTCAATGCTTTCCGCCGTCGCCTTAGCAACTGTCAGGATCGCTTCGCCTTCGCCTTCCGCCTCGTTGATCTGCTGTTGGCGCTTGGCTTCGGAGGCTTTGATGACCATCTGCTTCTCGCCGTCGGCTTTGTTGATGGCCGCGTCGCGAACAGCCTCAGAAGTTAGAATCGTCGCGCGCTTTTCGCGTTCGGCGCGCATCTGCTTTTCCATGGCGCCAAGGATGTCCGCCGGCGGCGTAATATTCTTGATTTCATACCGCATCACTTTCACGCCCCAGGCCTCGGTGGCCTTATCAAGCTCGCTGACGACTGAAAAATTGATGGTGGTTCGTTCTTCAAAAGTCCGGTCGAGTTCAATCTTGCCGACTTCGCTGCGAAGAGTGGTTTGCGCAAGTTGAATGATGGCAAAACGGTAGTCGCTGATGCCGTAGGAAGCGCGTTCGGCGCTGAGCAGTTTCATGTAGAGCACGCCATCAACGCCGACCTGGACGTTGTCGCGGGTAATACAGATTTGCTCGGGAATATCGATGGCGGTTTCTTTCAGCGAGTGCCTGTAACGGATGACGTCGAGAAAAGGAATCAGGATATGAAAGCCGGCGTCGAGGGTACCGCTGAAGCGACCCAGGCGTTCGACGACATAAGCGCTCTGTTGCGGGACAACGATGGCGGTTTTGGCGATCATTATGAAGACGACCAGAATCAACGCGGCGGCGAGAATGAGTTCGGGCATAACGGCTCCTTAATCGGCGGCGCGAATGTTCAGGGTGAGGCCGTCGACTTCATCCACAATACACCTTTGTCCGGCTTCGATGGACATGCCGCCGATATTGCGGACCTTCCAGGTTGCTCCGCGCAGTTCAGCCTGGCCGAATTCACCGGGGTGGAGTGGATCTGTCAAAGTAGCGGTTTCGCCGACAAGCGAATCGACTTTCGTTTTGGGCAGGGCGGACTGGAATCGCGCCAGGAGGGGCTTACGGAACGACAGCGCGGAAGCAATGGAGACGGCGAGGAAAGCGAGCGATTGGACAAGCAAATTATCGACTCCGGCCAGCGCGAGGATGCCGGCGGCCAGAGCGCCGACGCCGAAGAACAGGAAGTAGAAGCCACCGGGGGTGAGCATCTCCACAACGAGTAGAGTTACCGCCGCGACCAGCCAGATCCACCACTCCATGACGGCCTCCTGTTTTCGATTAGGACTTAACTATCATCGCTTCGGGATCCCACATCATCGTTTTCCCGGTGAAGTGGCTGACGTTCGAAAGAAGCGCCGGGCCGGCGGCGCGGAGGCCGAAGGTGGCGTCTTCAATGACGGGTTTGCGCCCGCGGATGGCGTTGATGAAATTTTCGTGGTGCGCATACTGCTCGGTGTAGCCGGGGGGCAGCACCCAGCGCTGCTCGGTGTTGGCGCGCATGCCGTCGGCGGAGGCGCGTTGGACGGGGTACTTTTTCTGATATTCGCGCACAATTTCAGCGCCGGTGGCTTTGGAAAATGTGCCGGCGGTATGGCCGGGTTCACTGTCCTTGGGTTTGCGTTTGAGGACAAGCGCGCCGCCGACTGCGAGATCGAGTACGCCTTCGGTACCGATGAAGCGGAAGCCGGAACCGTCGCCGCCACCGGCTTCGAAATTCAGGCGAATGCTCAAGTGGAAAGCCTTGTGGGCTTTGGTGTCGGGGTAATCGTACATCCCGAGCATGAGGTCGGGGACGTCGCGGCCGTCCTTCCAGTAATAGAGGCCGCCGGTGGACATGACGCGGTTCGGGCCGCTGGAATCCATGACGTAATGGATGCCGGTGAAGAGATGGACGTAGAGATCGCCGGCGACGCCGGTGCCGTAGTCCTGATAGTTGCGCCAGCGGAACAGGCGGATGGGCTCAAAGGGGCGCTTCGGAGCGTGACCGAGGAATCGGTCCCAATCGACCGTTTGGGGCGTCGCGTCAGGCGGGATCGAGTACTGCCAGGCGCCTTGCGGTGAATTGCGGTCCCAGTAGGCTTCCACCATGCGAACTTCGCCAATGGAGCCTTGTTTGATGACTTCGCGGGCCTTGGCGTAGAGGATGGAACTGGCTCGCTGGCTGCCGACCTGGAGAATGCGCTTGGTCTCTTTTTCCGCCTTGATGACGGCGGCGCCTTCTTCCACCTTTTGGACCATCGGTTTTTGGCAGTAAACGTCTTTGCCGGCGCGCATGGCATCGCAGGCTATGATCTGGTGCCAATGATCGGGCGTGGCGACTATGACGGCGTCAATATCGGGACGGGCAAGAATTTCGCGGTAGTCCCGGGTGGTGAAGATATCTTTGCCGTAGACTTCTTTGGCCTTGATCAGACGGCCGTCGTAGATATCCGAGACGGCGACCAGTTTCGCGCCGGGGACGGTGTTGACGGTGGATACGTCGCCCTGGCCCATGATTCCGAAGCCGATGCAGGCGACGTTTATCTGGTCGTTAGCGCTTTTGGGCGTCTGTGCGGGGGCGGCGGCGGCCAGCATGGTGGCGGCGGATCCGGTCTGGAGAAAACGGCGGCGGGTGGTGGACATATTAATTGGTTCCCGAGTCCTAATCATATCGCGGGGCACGCTCTCGAATTTGCATATATCCCTCTAATGATTGTCCGACAGTTGACCGATTGAAGACAGAGATGCCCTTTACAGACTTGGAAGGTCTCAACAATTTTGTCGAGTACGACGGTGATCCGGTTGAAGACGCGGAGGCGATTGTCCCGCCGGTCCCGGAGACAATTGAGCATACCGGCATTACGCAGGGGATGATCGAACAGCTTATTTTGAAGGCGCTTTATTACAAGGGGGAGGCGATCGGGCGCGAACTGGCATCGGATCTGGGACTTCGGTTTAGCGTGATCGAAGGTCTGATGGACATTCTGAAGCGGAATAACCTGCTGGGCGTGAAGAGTTCGCTGGGGATGGGCGCGATATCGTCGCGGTTCTTGTTGACGGAAAATGGGCGGACGCTAGCGAAGGAATACATTTCCGGTTGCGCGTATTCCGGCAAAGTACCGGTGCCGCTGTATCAATATGCCGATATGGTTCGGCAACAGAAACAGGGCGAAGGGTGGCTGACCATGGAGGCGTTGCGGGACGCCTACAAACACATGGTAGTGACGGAGGACTTGTTGAACGCGATCGGGCCCGCGGTGAACTCCGGCAAATCGTTCCTGATCTACGGGCAGCCGGGGAACGGGAAAACGTTTCTGGCCGAGGCGTTGTTCAACGTCGACGACACGCATATTTACGTTCCCCACGCCATCGAATGCCAAGGGATGATAATCCAGATGTTCGACCCCGTGTATCACCACCCCGTCGATGAGGAGACTGACCAGCTTTCAGCGTTCACGACGGAATCGACGTATGACAAGCGGTGGTTCAAGACGCGGCGGCCGTTCATTGTGAGCGGCGGCGAATTGGATTTGAAGATGCTCGATTTGAGCTTCAATCCGGTATCGAAGTATTACGACGCGCCTTTGCAGTTGAAAGCGAACAACGGTATTTATTTGATCGATGACTTTGGGCGGCAGAAGGTGACGCCGGTGGAAGTGCTGAATCGGTGGATCGTGCCGATGGAGCGGCGCGTGGACTTCTTGACATTCGTGAACGGCACGAAGATGACGGTGCCGTTTGAGTGCTTCCTGATTTTCTCGTCGAACCTGAAGCCGAGCAGTCTGGGTGACGAGGCGTTTCTGCGGCGCATTCAGTACAAGATGCTCATGCGGAGCCCGGACGAGAAGGAATTTACGGATATCTTCCAACGATTCGCGGGGAGCAAGGGGCTGGCTTGTTCGAGGGATATGGTGGATCAGTTTCTGGAACGCCACTATCGATCGTCTGGAAAAGCACAGCGGCGCTGCCATCCGCGCGATGTCTTGTCGCATGCGATCGATATTATCCGTTTCGAACGGCGGCCGATGGCGTTGACCGATGAGGTTCTCGACAAGGCATTCCACTCGAACTTCGTGAGCGAGGACGAGGACGGTTAGCACACCGGCTTAGAAGTGCCCTCACGTATCCGGGCGAGAATGTCCCTTGTACTCCGAGCCGGAAGCGCCCTCTACTGGCGGTGCATTGAATGTCGGCTGGTCTACCTTTGGCGGCCGGCGCCGGTATAGTCATTGGCCAGACACTGGTCGCAGGCACTTCCGCGAGTCGCCGACTATGCGCTCATGTGGAGTCTAAACGCTGCGCCGTTTGATCGTTCCCTAACTTAACCCCTGTCGCCTCCTAAAGGCTGAATGGGGAAGTGAGCCTCTGGATGCCCTAGAGCCGAGAAACTCGATACGCAACTGCGCACATGAAAGCCGGAAACAGCGGATCAAGTGACATGTGCGAACCATCACACTGGGAATGTCGCGAGGCGTGCCGCTGTCCACGAAAAAAGTCGACTGCAGCTAGCATCTCCAACCCCGAATGACGCCTTACGGGATAAGGAGATGTTGCAATGAATCGAATGAATCCTCACCTGGCGATGTGACACAACACGCGCTCGACTTTAGGATTGCAGGCTGATAAGGGCTGAGATGCTCGATGCGATTTATCAAGAATTCCACGCATCAAGATCCAGCATGACAAATTAACCATTCAGGACAATTCAGATGGGAGAAAGAGATGTCGTTGTATTTTCAGATTGATCGAACACTCATAGGCGAAGCCAGGAGGGTCCGCCTTTCGCTTCCCTTGCTAATGATATTGGCCGCCGGTTCACTGCAGGCCGACGAAATTACAAAGTGGAGCGAAACCGCCAATCGGCTCTGCTCGAGTTCCGGGATGGCCGACGGCCATCCTCTTCTTCAGACACGAATATTGGCGATGGCGCACATTGCAATGCACGATGCTGTCAACGCCATTGACCGGCACTATGAATCCTACACCTTGGCGCCAGCGGTGACTTCAGGAGCCTCCCCCGAGGCAGCGGCCGCCGCCGCCGCTCATGCCGTCCTCCTCGACCAGTTCACGCAGTCCGCTGCCTTCGGGTTTCCTTCTCTTGCGGCGGAGTTGAATACCGCTTATGAGGTATCGCTTGCGGCAATTCCGGATGGCTCGGCTAAGACACTGGGCATTACCACGGGGCAAGCCGCCGCTACTCGGATTCTCACCCTCCGTGCGCCCGACGGCGCCTACGCACTGCCCATTGTCGATCCTGCGTACAAGCAGGGCACGGCGCCGGGGGAGTATCGGTTCACGCCGCCGTTCACCTTCGTGTTCGAGCCGAGATGGGGTGAAGTGCCGCCTTTTGCCTTGGTTCATAGCGACCGGTTCCGGCCGAACGCACCCTATCCGATCGACAGCAAACGACATACCGACGACTTTAACGAAGTAAAAACCTTGGGCGGCGACGGAGTTACAACGCCGAGTGCCCGTACATCCGACCAAACACGGATCGGGTTATTCTGGGTGGAGGCCTCCCCGGTTGGCTGGAATCGCATCGCGCGGACGGTCTCCGCAACAGCCGGGTTGACCCTATGGGAGAACGCGCGCTTGTTCGCGCTCCTGAATGTGGCCCTGGCGGACGGCTACATCGGATCCTTTCAAGCGAAATATCAGTACAGGTTCTGGCGGCCGGTGACGGCCATTCATGAGGCAGACACGGATGGCAACAATGACACTACATCGGACAAGACCTGGACGCCATTGGTAGTGACGTATCCGATTCCTGACCACGATTCGGCCCACAGTGTCGAGGGAGGCGCAGGGGCGGAAGTGCTGGAACGATTCTTCGGCAATGCCAGAATCCCATTCCGCACCTGCAGCACGAGTCTCCCCGTTGGTAGCACGTGCAACGATCCTTCGCCGGTGTATCGCTCCTATACGAGCTTCTCGCAGGCGGCCTTGGAAAATGGTCTGTCGCGGATTTACATCGGCATTCACTTTCGCAGGGCGGTGACGGAGGGCATCGAACACGGCCGGAAGATCGGCCACTGGACGTTCCAACACTATTTGCGCCCCGTCCATTAGTTCGTCACCGTAAGTAACTGTCCCAGCTCCGAATAAGTATAGGTCGAGACATACGCCGGGTCGCTGCCGATTCCCGGTTCCGTTACCTTCACCAGGTTACCCAACGCATCGTTCTCAGACTTTTTCCACTTAAGCGCCGGATCTGTCACCGTAACCTCAACGCCGGAATAAGAGTACGTCGTAATCCCCGACGGCGTTGTACCCGAAGTTCCCGGCCGTTCCACTTGTAACGTCCGCCCCAGCGCGTCATATAGCTGCTCCGTCCATCGCACATTCGCGGCCAACGTTCCCGGCGCGTACGGCAATGATGTCTTCCATAGCTTCCCTAGCGGCGTGCAGGCGCACGGCGCGTATAGAGTCTCCGCGATCAACACCGTCGTCCCGCTATATCCGCTCTCTACTCGTTTCGTCCGTCCAAACCCATCCACAAATGACTTCGTCCACCGCGTCCCCGTCGTCGCCACCGTGTAAGGCAGCGTCGTCGAGTAAGTCAACGAAGTGCCCGCCCCGTTGGCTTCGGTCCGCGTACTCGGTCGCGCATAGGAGTCATACGTGAAGGACATAGTGTCCGTATTCGGCCCGGTCGTCGGCGTTGAAGTGGACGAAGCCGAAACCGGAGAGAGGATAAATGGAAGACTTGCCGCTGCCCGGGGGACCGGCGACCACGATCATTTTCGGAATCGTCATCCGCCGAAGTCGCGGTCTGAGCCTTCTTGCATGTCGGCGGGAAGATCCGTCCGTATCCGGTTGCCTTGGGCATCAATGATGCCCAGCTCTTGCAGTCTGCGGACAGCGGCCTTACCTCGCTCGACCCCCGCCGCATGATGCGGATCCTCCGTCCGTGGTTTATCTTTGGCTATGGGAATCGGAAGTGTCTTCTTTGTTTTATTTTAGCGCGCGTAGCCGTTTCGCTTGGAGTTTGGGGTTGCCGCTGTTGGCCGCGACGGCTGCTTGGGGGCAAGCGGCGGAGGAGGCGCGCCGGTCTTATAACGAAACGTTTAAGGATCCTTCGAAGGTCTTTTCCGAAGCGCCGAATGCGTTTCTGGTGCGCATGATGGAGGGGCTGAAACCGGGGCGGGCGCTGGACATCGGCATGGGGCAGGGACGCAACGCGTTGTGGCTGGCGGAGCGGGGATGGGATGTCACCGGGATCGACGTATCCGATGAGGGTGTGGCGCAGGCGCGGGAAGAGCCGAAGCGGCGCGGGCTGCGGCTGCGGGCCGAACGCGTGGGCTATGGCGAGTTTGCGTATGGCGAAGGGCAGTGGGACTTGATAGTGCTCTGCTACTTTTTGCCGCGGGAGTTGCCGGCGAGACTTCTGCGGGCGTTGAAGCTTGGTGGGTTGGTAGTGGTGGAGGGCTTTCATTCCGATACGGCGTTCGTGCGGTTGGCGCCGGGCGGTTTTGCCGATAATGAATTGCCGCGGATTTTTAACGGGTATAGAACGCTGCACTACGAAGATGTGGAAGCGCCGGCGGAGTGGGGCGGTGCGCTTGGCGGTGGCAACCGGATTGTGCGGTTGTTTGCGCAACGGCCGGCTCCACCGCCAGGGGCGTGTGTTTTTCAGGGGCGGACAGTTGCGCGCGGGCAGACAACTTGCTGGGGTGTAACGACTCTTCGTTGTGAGGCTGCGGGGTGGGTTCGCGCGGGGGCGTGCGAAAATAGCGGAAAGAATGATTGAAACTCTGCGCCTTGGCGCGCATGCTTTAAATGCCCGCGTCGCCCTCTTCGATTTTGATGGCACGCTGTCCTTGATCCGCTCCGGCTGGGTGGAAGAGATGGTCCCGATGATGGTGGAGATTTTGGCCGAACTGAAATCGGGGGAATCGGAAGAGGAGTTGACCGCTATCGTACTGGAATTCGTTGGCCGTTTGACCGGCCGGCAGACCATTTACCAGATGATTGAGTTCGCGGACCAAATCGCCAAACGCGGCGGCACGCCGGAGGAACCGGTGGTCTACAAGCACATGTATTTGGAGCGCCTGATGGTCAAAATCAAGAGCCGGATTGAGGACTTGGAGACAGGCCGAATTTCGCCGGATAGTTGGATGGTTCCGGGCTCTATGCAGCTGCTGGACGGCTTGAAGGATCGCGGCATCAAGATGTATCTGGCTTCCGGGACCGACGACAAGTACGTGAAGCACGAGGCTACAATTCTGGGCCTGGCGCCGTATTTCGGCGAACACATGTACGGCGCGCTGGACGACTACAAGTCGTTCTCCAAGGCCATTCTGATCAAGCAGATTATCGACTCGGCGGAGAATCGCGGCGAGGAGTTCGTCGGCTTCGGCGATGGGTATGTGGAAATTGAAAATGTGAAGTCGGTGGGCGGCGTGGCCGTCGGCGTGGCTTCCGATGAACCGGACTGCGCCAAAGTGGATTTGTGGAAGCGGGACCGGCTGGTGAATTCCGGCGCCGATTGGATTGTGCCCCATTTCAACACCTCGCCGGCGCTGCTATCCGTCTTGTTTCCCGAGTAATTGAGATGACCTCCCGGTACGAAGCCTTCGACCGTTCGCGCCTGCTGCTTAAGCCGCTCGGTGAGCGTGTCAACGATTTGGAGATCTCCCGATGGATGGCGCTTTCTGACGACGCGACGCCATTTGTTCATGGGGATCTGCCGGTGATCGCGCAGCGGTTGCAGGCGGCTCGGGAGCGCGGCGCGGCGCGTATTCTGATGATGGGCGCGCATGTCCTGCGCGCGGGCGTGAACCGGTTCCTGATCGATTGGATGGAGCGTGGCGTCATCACCCACATTGCGTTCAACGGCGCGGCGGCTATTCACGACTACGAACTCGCACGCATTGGGGCGACGACGGAGAGCGTGGCCCGCTATATTCGCTCCGGCGAGTTCGGGCTGTGGCGGGAGACGGGCGAGTTGAACGACGTCATTGCGGAAGCGGCGGCGGAGGGTCTGGGGTTCGGTGAAAATGTGGGGCGGCACATTGAGGCGTCGAACTTTCCGCACAAGGAATTGAGCGTCTTCGCGGCGGCGTATCGCGCCGGTGTACCCGCGACGGTTCACGCCGGGATCGGCTACGACATTCTGCATGAACACCCCAACTGCAACGGTGCGGCGGTGGGCGCGTCCAGCTATCGCGACTTCCTGATCTTCGCGCGCGCGGTTGAAAATCTGGAAGGCGGCGTGATGCTGTCGTTCGGCTCCGCTATCATGGCGCCGGAGGTCTATTTGAAAGCTTTGGCGATGGCGCGCAATGTGGCGCATCAGGAAGGCCGCGTGGTGCGCAATTTCGCCGCCGGTGTGTTCGACATGGTACCCATTGGCGGCGACATTCATCGCGAACTGCCGAAGAGCGATCCGGGCTACTATTTCCGGCCGCACAAAACGATTCTGGTGCGCACTGTGGCCGATGGCGGCGAAAGCTATTATTTCTGCGGGGATCATCGGGCGACGGTGCCTGCGCTGTGGAGCCTGACGCGATGACAACAGCGGAACTGCTCGATAAGATCGCGGCGCTGCGGGTGCTTGTGGTGGGCGATATTTGCCTGGACCGCTGGTGTTGGTATGACCCTTCGCTGGCGCTGGCTTCGGCGGAAACGGGCATTCCGCGCATCGGTGTGATTCGCACCGAAGTCAGTCCGGGCGCGGGTGGAACGGTGGCTAATAATCTGGCGGCATTTGGTGTCGCGGATGTCGCCGTGCTGGGCGTAGTTGGCGCCGATGGGTACGCGTGGGAACTGCGGCAGGGACTGGCCGCCAGAGGCATTGACGGGTCGCTGTTACTCGAAATTCCGGCGGTGCAGACGTTCACTTACACCAAGCTCATCAACGCGCATACCGGCGCCGAGGATCTGCCTCGCGTCGATTTTGTAGTGGGGCGAGCCTTGTCGGAGGACGTGGAAATGCTGTTGGTGCGGCGGTTCCTGGATAACGTCGAACGCTTCGACGTGGTCATCGTCAGCGATCAAGCGGAGACATCTGCCGGCGGCGTTGTCACGCCCGCTTTGCGCGGCGCGATTGAGTCCACGGCGGCGGCGAATCCGGAGAAAGTCGTGTGGGTGGATTCGCGCACGCGGGCCGAATATTTTCAAGGCGTGATCGTAAAACCGAATTTGAAAGAGGCAACGGAGGCATCGATTCGGGCGCTGGGCCGCGTCGACTTTCCGGCACTGCGCGCGCACTGCGCGGCGCCGCTGTTGATGGTCACGTTCGGCGGGGAAGGCGTGCGCATTTACGACGACGCCGGCGAGCGGTGGGTGAAGACGGAGACCGTTCCGAATCCCGTCGATATCTGCGGCGCGGGCGACAGTTTCAGCGCCGGCGCGGCATGCGCGTATGCGGTGACTCGCGATGCTGTGGCGGCGGCGGAATTCGGCAATCGCGTGGCCTCGATCACCATTATGAAGAAGGGAACCGGCACGGCTACTACTGCCGAGTTGTTGGCGCGCGGATGAATACGCTGGTGATCGACATCGGGGGGACGAAGTTCACCGTTGCGGTTTTCGACGACGCCGGCGCGATGCTCCGGCGCAAATCCCGTGCCACTGATCGCGAGGGCGGCAGGGACTGGATGCTGGGGCAGATTGCCGTTGTGAAGCGGGAGTGGGCGATGCCCTTGGACCGTTGCGCGATTGGCTTTGGCGGTCCAGTGGATTTTGAAATGCAGATCGTGGCGCTATCGACGCATGTTGGCGGCTGGGCGGACTTCGACTTATGCGGATGGGTGCGGCGGGAGTTGGGGATTGAAAACGTCGTCATGGATAACGACGCGAACGTTGGCGCGATGGGCGAAGGTATTCACGGCGCTGGGCGCGGCTTCCGGCCGCTATTTTATATGACACTTTCGACGGGAATCGGAGGCGGGATTCTTACTGCCGATGGCGTGTACCGCGGCGCCGATTCTTATGCCGGCGAACTGGGCCACCTAACGATTCGGCCCGGCGGACCGGACTGCCTGTGCGGCTCGCAAGGCTGCTTCGAACGCATGTGCTGCGGTCTGTGGCTGGAGCGCGACCACGGCAAACCGGCGAAGGAATTGATGGATAATCCGGCGTTCGTTGAGAACTACGTGGTCGACTTCGCGCTCGGCCTGAAGGCCTGCGTCATGCTGTTGAATCCGGCGCGAATCGTGATCGGAGGCGGCATCGCCAAGGCCGGGGATAAGCTTTTCGTGCCGCTGCGGAAAGAGCTTCGCCGGCAAGTGCCATCGTGGAGCCGGGCGCGTTTGGATGTTGTGCCGGGGTCGCTTGGGGACGACTCGGTTTTGTATGGCGCGCTGGAGTTGGCGCGACTAAGCCGCGTGTAACTGGCCGTCGCGCATGTGAACTATGCGGTCGGCAAACGCCGCCGCTTCGGGGTTGTGGGTGATCATCAGTATCGTCTGTCCCAGCCGCTTGTTCAAGTCGCGCAGCAGGTTCAGCACCGCCGTCGAATTCTCTGTATCCAGGTTCCCCGTCGGCTCGTCAGCCATTAGTATTGCCGGTCCGTTAACGATCGATCGCGCAATCGCCACGCGCTGCTGTTCGCCGCCGCTCAACTGACGCGGTTTACGAGCCATCTTGTCGCTAATGCCCAGGACTTCCAAAACTTCAACGAATTGCTTATTGAGAGGTCCCTTCACACCCGCAATGTCTCGGGCGATCTCGATGTTATCGCCGACCGTCAGCGTCGGCAGCAAATTGTACTTCTGAAACACGAAGCCTACGGACTTCATCCGCAGTTTCGTGCGGTCGCCGTCGCTCATTTTCATCAGGTCCTGGCCGTCGATCAGAACGGTGCCCGACGTCGGCGGCGTTAACCCGCCCAGGATATGAAACAGCGTGGACTTACCCGAACCCGACGGGCCGACCACCGCCAAAAACTCGCCGCGCTCCACCGCCAGGTCCACGCCGCGAAGTGCGTGTACATCCACTTCGCCGGAACGAAACGTCTTTCGCAAATCGCGAATGCCAATGATCGGCTCAGTCATAAGACAACGACTCCAAGGCGTCCTGCCGGGCGGCTTTAATAGCGGGATAAAAAACGCCGAGCAGCGCGCCGGCCAATGTGATGGCGCTCGAAATCGGCCACCAGTGGTAGACGATCGCCTGCGTCATCGTCGCCGGGATAAACGTCGCAATCATCCACTTCGTCACATAGCTCATACCGATCCCCGTGGCGCTGCCAATCACCGCCAAAAGTATCGTTTCCCGCAATAAAATGCCGAGTACGTAACCCTGTCCCGCGCCCAGCGCTTTCAGAATTCCAATCTCCCGCGTGCGCTCCAAAATGGCGGTATACATTGCCAGGAACACCACCAGGAAACCAAACAAAACGCTCAGCGTCACCACCACTCCGATAAACGTTTTCAGCTCCGGAACGCTATTCACACTAAACTGGGAAGCCAGTTCATCCATGGAATAAATCGGATAATCGGTCAAGGTCATTTTCAGATGCGCGATCACTTCCGAAGTGTAGGAAGGATCGTCGAGTTTCACGTAGATCACCGACACCTTATCGGTGGTAGCTGTCACGTCCTGCAATACTTTTCGGGGCAACATCATCCTCGTCAACTTCCCGCCGCGGAAGACGCCAGACACAATCCAGTCGCGATTCAGCAGATTGATCGTCGATCCGACTTTCAGCTTTTTTTCCCTGGCGAAGTATTCGTCGATAATCGCCTCCTGGCCGGACTGGAACGACCGGCCCGACAAGAAGGTGAAGCCGCCGCCCATCTTCGTCAGTTCGTCGAAATCAACGCCGTGAACCGTGCTAATGCCGCCCAGCGGATAGATGACGACGCCGGTCGCCTGCACGACGTGCGGCTGCTCCGCCGCCCATGCCACCAGTTTCTCCCGGATGTTTGGCGGAGCGATGCCGATCACCGACGAGCCCGACGGCCGGATGATGATATCCGCCCCGACGCCACGCGTCCGCGACTCCTGATCGCGTAACATGCCTTCGCTAACGCCGACCAGAGTCAGCATCATCGTGACTCCCAGCCCGATCGCCAGTGCGCTCAATAGCGTCCTCACCGGGCGATGTTTCAAATTCTCCCAAACCAGCTTATACACCAAGTCTTCATTGTATCGCGCCGCGTCTGCTACCCTGGAAATTCCTAGCGCATCATGTCGTTCCAGATTCGTCCGCAACAAGAATTTTTGGTACAGCCAGCCCTTCCCGGCGCCCTGTCGCGCCTTTCCGAACTCGCTTATAACCTCCTTTGGGTCTGGGACCGGGACATCCGTTCGATGTTCCGCCGGCTTGACGCCGCCGAATGGCGCGGGTCCTCCCACAATCCCGTGCGCATGCTGGGTCAAGTCTCCCAAGCCAATCTCGAAAAAGCCGCGAGCGACCCGCGATTCGTCGCCATGTACAAGAAGGCTTGCGACAAACTGGACGTCTACATGGCTTCCACGCCCACGGATAGCGGCAAACTCATCGCCTATTTCTCCATGGAATACGGCCTTGCCGAATGCTTGCCCATCTATTCCGGCGGTCTCGGGGTTCTCTCCGGGGACCACATGAAAGGCGCTTCGGATCTAGCTTTGCCGCTCGTCGGCATGGGGCTCCTTTATCAAAAAGGGTACTTTCGCCAGTCGCTGAACCCCGATGGCTGGCAGATTGAGAAGTCCCCGGAGAACGATTTTTACACGCTGCCGCTGCGCCCGGTTTTCAAGGAGGACGGCTCCGAATTGACGGTGGATGTGCCCATGCCCGGCGGCGACATCGTCGCCAAGGTGTGGAAGATTCAGGTCGGCCGCGTGCGATTGTTTTTGCTCGACACGAACATTCCGCAAAACGCCAACCCGGAGACGCGGGGCATCACGGATCAACTTTACGGCGGCGATTCCCATACGCGCATTCGCCAGGAAATCGTTCTCGGCATCGGGGGGCTGCGCGCTCTCCGCGCCCTGGGCTTTGAGCCCACGGTCTTCCACATGAATGAAGGTCACTCGGCATTCCTCGCCGTCGAGCGGATCCGCTTGCTGATGGCCAGCTACGGCCTGAGTTTCGACGAAGCCATTGAAACCTGCCGCGCCAACAACGTCTTCACCACCCATACGCCCGTACCCGCCGGCATCGATCTATTCGATACCGGCCTGATGCACTACTACTTCCGCCAGTATTGCGAGAATACCGGTTTCTCGATGGATCAGTTTCTCTCGTTGGGCCGCCGCAATCCGGGCGACCAGGGCGAGTCGTTCTCCATGGCCATTCTCGCCATCAAGACCAGTTGCTGGCGCAACGCCGTTAGCAGACTGCACGGCGTGGTCTCGCGCGAAATGTGGCAGGACCTGTGGCCGAATGTTCCCTCCTGGGAAGTTCCCATTACTCACGTCACCAACGGCGTCCATATCCGCTCCTGGGTAAATGGAGATCTGGTCCAGCTTTACGATAACTATCTGCAGCCCGATTGGCGCGACAAAGCCACCGATCCGGAGACGTGGAAGCTGGTCGATGACATTCCGGACGGCGAAATCTGGGAAGCGCACAAGAAGCGAAAGCGCCAGTTAATCGGGTTTGTACGCAACCGTCTTTTGCAGGGCGCGCAACAGCGCAAATCGTCGTCGCCCGAGGTGCGGCGGCTGTCGGAAGCTCTTGATCCGGACGCGTTCACCATCGGCTTCGCGCGCCGCTTCGCCACCTATAAACGCGCCACGCTTATGCTGCGCGATCTGCCGCGGCTAAAGCGGTTGCTCACCAATAACCGCATGCCGGTGCAGATTCTTATCGCCGGCAAAGCGCACCCCAAGGACATTCCCGGTAAAACCCTTATCCGCGAAATCTTCCAGCTTTCGCGCGATCCGGAAATCGCCAACCGGCTCGTTTTCGTTGAGGATTATTCCATCGCCGTCGCCCGCGAACTTGTTCACGGCGTCGATGTGTGGCTGAACAATCCGCGACGCGGCGAAGAAGCCTGCGGCACGTCCGGTATGAAGGCCGGCATCAACGGCGTGCTCAACTTATCTATTCTCGACGGCTGGTTCGATGAGTCCGATGATGTGTCCGGCGGCTGGACTATCGGCGATCGCGAATCGTACTCCGACGATCAGGATGAGATCCACGCCTCGTCGGTTCTCTCGCTGCTGGAGAATGAAATCGTTCCGCTCTACTACGCCGCCCGTGCCGACGAAGTGCCCGTCGAGTGGGTCCGGCGGATGAAGCAATCCATCAAAGCGCTTACGCCGCAGTACGATGCCCGCCGCATGCTGGACGACTATGCGCGCCTGCTCTACAACCCCGCCCACGATTATCGAGCCGAAACCCGTACCGACAACTTTAACCGTAGCCGCGACCGCGCCGCGTGGGACAAGCAGGTGCAGGCCGCTTGGCCGCACGTACGCTTCGTTGAGATGGGCTCCGCCCCGCACGGGCCGCTACTCTCCGGCCATCCCATGCCGATGCGTGTGCTTGTGGATCTCGCCGGACTCGCTCCCGGCGATGTGCGGGTGGAAGCGGTAGTCGGACGCATTGATGCCGTTGGCGAGCTCGAAGACACTGAAATCGTCTCACTCGCGCCAGTTGAGCAGCAGGGCGCGGCTTGGGCCTTTGGTTGCGACTATGCGCCTAATCAGACAGGACGGCTCGGCTGCGCGTTTCGCGTCTCCAGCAATCACTTCGATCAACCGCTTACGCGCCCGACTAACGCGCTTTTGAAGTGGAGTTGACGGCGAACGACGCCCGGACGAGCCGTCAAAAGTCGCGTCTCTGATAAACTGCGGCTGAGTGCCATTCCTCCTTCTACTTTTCGCCGCCGCGGCCGTCGCCGCGGAACTCCCGCCGGATGCCCGCGCATTCATCGACAAAAACTGCGCCGGTTGCCATCGCGGCGCAAACGCTCCGGCCGCGCTTGACCTGTCAGCGCTTCCTTTCCAACTTGACGACGCGCACATTTTCTCCCGCTGGATTCGAGTTCATGACGCCGTTCGCGATGGCATCATGCCGCCGAAAAGCAAGCCCGCCGGCCGTGACGAATTCCTTGCCTCCCTTGCGAAACCAATTGTCGCCCACGAGCGCGACCGCGCCGCCACCCAGGGCCGCTCTGTGCTTCGCCGCCTGAATCGCTACGAATACGAAAACACCGTTCGTGACCTTCTCGCCGCCCCCTGGCTTAATCTCCGCGATTCGCTCCCCGAAGATGGCGTAATCAACCGCTTCAACAAAGTGGGCCAGGCCCTTGACGTCTCTCACGTCCAGATGGCCCGCTACATGGAGACGGCTGAAAGCGCCATTCGCCAAGTGCTCGCCGCTGCCAATCAGCCCGAAACAGCCAAGCGATACTACGCCCGGGAGCAGAAACGCTTCCAGAATCGGATGCGCTACAGTTCGTTCAACAACCATCCGGAGCGTGCCACCATTCCCGTCCTCGGCGTCGAAGCGCAGCCCGATGTGCTTCATCAAAAAGTGCCCTTCACCGTCGGCGAAGCCGATCCCAAAACGCGCGAACTCGAAGCCTTCGCTACCCCCGCCAGTAACTACGTCGGCAATGAACATCACTTCGATCAGTTCGTCACGCCCGCCGGCGGCCGCTATCGCCTCCGCTTTAACGCCTACTCCATTTGGATTCATTCGATTTATGGCCCCGAAGGCCACAAGACACGCCCGGCTTGGTGGAGGCCGAATCGCGAGTTCACTTCGCAGGGCCGCACCTCCGAACCCATCACGATTTACGCGCTGAGCCGGGGCGGTGAGAAGCGCCTTCTCGGTTCATTCGACGTTAACCCGGAACCCGCGTTCCATGACCTCGACGTCGATCTCCTTCCCGGCGAAATGATCCTGCCCGACGCGGCTCGCCTGTTCCGCTCCCGTCCCGGTTTCACCGGCAGTCCCGACGCAAGCAAAGAAGGCATGCCCGGAGTGGCCTATCGTTGGATCGAAGTTACCGGACCCGTTGCCAACGCCGCCTCCCGCCTCGGCGTGCGGCGCATATTCAGCAACCTCGACCCAGCGCAGGCCAGCACCAAGCGCGATGCCGAAAAGCTTCTTCGGTACTTCATGGCTCGCGCTTATCGCCGCCCGCCAACGGAGGCGGAAGTCCAGCGTTATGTCAAAATCGTCCACGCGCAAAGCGGGAACCTCTCGGAATCCATGATCGCCGGCTACGTCGCTGTGCTCTGCTCGCCCGGGTTTCTCTATCTTGAGGAAGAGCCAGGCAAACTCAATGGCAATGCGCTTGCCAGTCGTGTTTCCTACTTCCTTTGGAATGCACCGCCGGACCGCCGGCTCAAAATGCTCGCCGATCAAGGCGCGCTGTTAAATCCTGAAGTGCTCCGCGCGCAAACTGATCGCCTCCTCGACGACGGCCGCTCCCGAACGTTCATCAATGCCTTCCTCGATTATTGGCTCGACCTTCGCAAACTCAACGAAACCACGCCCGACCAAACTCTCTATCCCGACTACTATCTCGACGATCTGCTCACCGAATCCGCCCTCCAGGAAACCCAGCTCTTCGTCCATCATTTGATCCGCAAGAACCTTCCATCCTCCACCCTGATCGATTCCAACTTCACTATGCTCAACTCGCATCTGGCGCGCCACTATGGCCTGCTGCCCGTCGATGGCGTTGCCTTGCGGCAGGTCACGCTGCCGCCGGATAGCGTCCGCGGCGGCCTATTGACGCAGGCCAGTGTGCTGAAAGTTACCGCGAATGGCACCACCACTTCGCCCGTCCTGCGCGGCGTCTGGATCCAGGAGCGGCTCCTCGGAGATCCGCCTCCGCCGCCTCCCCCCGGCATACCCGCCGTCGAGCCCGATACGCGCGGAGCCATTACAATCCGTCAGCAACTCGACAAGCACCGCGAGAACCCTTCGTGTGCCGGTTGCCACAACAAGATTGACCCGCCCGGTTTCGCACTTGAGAATTTCGACGTCCTCGGCGGCTGGCGCGAAAAGTACCGCTCCACGGAAACCGGCGAGTCCGTGAAAGGCCTCGGCAAGAACGGCCACGCCTTCACATACAAAGACGGTCAACCCGTCGACGCCTCCGGCCCCGGCTTCAAAAACATCGCCGAGTTGAAGAAACTCCTCCTCAAAGACGAACGCCAGATCGCGCGTAACGCCGCGTCGCAACTCATCACTTATTCCACTGGTGCTCCCGTTTCTTTCGGCGATCGCCAAGCGCTTGAAACCATTCTCGACGGAGCCGAAAAGGACCGGTATGGCCTGCGAACCCTCATCCACCAAATTGTGCAAAGCGATCTGTTCACCCACAAATAAGCCATGAAAACTCTATCCCGCCGTCACATTCTTCGCGCCGCCGGCGTCGGCTTTGCGCTCCCCTGGCTCGAAGCGCAAAACGCCCCGCCGCCGCGCCGCATGCTTGCCGTCTGCAACAATCTCGGCCTGTTGCCAACGGGGTTTTTCCCGTCGAAGCCGGGCAAGGATTACGAACTCTCGCCATACTTGAAAGTGCTTGAAGCCTACCGCAACGACTTCACAGTCTTCAGCGGCGTCTCCCATCCCGATGTCGATGGCAGCCACTCCTCCGAAGTGTGCTTCCTCACTGCCGCGCCCCATCCCGCCAACGGCGGCTTCCGCAACTCCATCTCCCTCGATCAGTTCATGGCGGACCGCATCGGGGTGCAAACCCGCTTCCCTTCCATTACGCTCGGCGTCAACGTCAACAAGGGCCAACGCAGCCTTACTTGGACGGGCGCGGGCGTCATGATCGCCTGCGAAGACAGCGCCGCCCAAGTCTATAAGCGGCTTTTCATCCAGGGCACGCCCGAAGAAGTGGAACGCCAAGTCGCCCGCCTGAAACTCGGTGAAAGTATTCTGGATTCCGTCGCCGAACATGCCGGCGGATTGAAGCAAACCCTCGGCGCACAGGACCGCGCCCGCCTGGATCAATATGAAACCGGTGTCCGCGAACTTGAGCGCCGCATGGTGCTCTCCCAAGCCTGGGAACGCCGGCCAAAGCCGAAAACCAGCGAGCCGCAACCCGTCGATCCAGACAGCAATCGCGCCTACATGGAGAAAACGCGCGTCATGTACGATATCGCTCGTCTCGCGTTTGAGACCGATTCCACGCGCCTCATCACGCTCTTCCTCGATAGCTCCAATTCGCCCGCCATCGATATCAATGGTGTCGAGATCACCGACGGCTATCACAACCTCTCCCATCACGGGAAGAATGAGAGCAAGTTGCAGCAGCTTGAAGCCATCGACACCTGGCACATGAAGCTGCTGGCTGAGTTGTTCGGCAAACTGAAAGGCGTCAAGGAGGGCGGGGAATCGCTGCTCGACCGCTCAATGGTTCTCTACGGCAGCAACTTCGGCGACGCTAATAAACATACGACCAACAACATGCCCGTGCTGCTCGCCGGCGGCGGATTCAAACACGGCCAACACTTGGCCTTCGATACCAATCGCAACTATCCGCTGCCGAATTTGTTCGTCAGTATGTTGCACCGTATGGGAATCGAATCGGACAAATTCGCCAGCGCCACGGGTACCATGCGCGGCCTGGAAATGTCATGACCGCGGCGGGTTTTCGCAAGCTCGCTTTGAAGCTGCCGGAGGCCACGGAAGGCTCCCACTTTGGCGTCGCCGATTTCCGTGTCGCCAACAAGATCTTCGCCACGCTCGCGTACGAAAAAACGGGATACGGGGTGCTAATGTTGACCCCTGAACAACTGGCAGGCATGGTCGCCGACGCGGGCGAAATCTTCTCCCCCGTTCCCAACGCCTGGGGCTGCCAAGGCGCGACCCTCGTCAAATTGGCGGCCGTAAAACCGGACATTCTGGAGCCCGCTCTCCGCACCGCATGGCTGCGCCGCGCCCCCAAGGAACTACACCCATGAAACGCCTCCTCTTCCTCTTCGCGGTGACCGCATTCGCCCAACGTGTGCCCTGGACCACTTCGCGACTCATCGGCTCGCCCGACCCGGCGCCGCCCTATCGCCTTGTCCGCGCTTTCCCGCAGGTCACCTTCAAAGAGCCTGTATTCATTGCGCAGGACCCGCTTTCCGATCGCCTTTTTATCGCCGAATACGAAGGCCGCATCGTTAGCTTTCAACCCGGCGAAACGGCCGGGAAGAAGGACCTCTTCCTCGACCTCGGCCGCGGCATCTCCGCGTTCTCCTTCCACCCGAAATATAAAGAGAACGGCTACGTTTTCGTCTTCAGCCATGCGGACCTGAAGGCGGGCGCCCGCAAAGGGCAGATGAGCCAGATCTACCGCTACAAACTTGACCCATCAAGCAATCCACCGCGTCTCGATCCGGCGTCCAAAACCATCATCATCGAATGGCCCTCCGGCGGCCACAATGGCGGTGAAGCCATCATCGGACCCGACGGTTATCTTTACGTCTCCACCGGCGATGGCACCAGCGGCTCCGACGTCAACAACTCCGGCCAGAATCTAACCGATCTCCACGCCGTTATGATGCGACTCGATGTGGACCGTCCCGATCCCGGCCGCAACTACGGCATTCCCAAAGACAATCCGTTCGTCAACACGCCCCATGCGCGCCCCGAAATATGGGCCTACGGCTATCGTAATCCGTGGCGCTTCAGCTTCGATCCGCAGACCGGCCAGCCATGGGTTGGCGACGTCGGCCAGGACATTTGGGAGATGATCGAGATCTCCAGCAAAGGCAGCAATCACGGCTGGAGTGTCCGCGAAGGTTCGCGTCCGTTTCACCCGAATGCCGCCAAAGGCCCAACGCCTTTTACCGACCCCATCGTCGAACACCATCACACCGAATGCCGCTCCATTACCGGCGGCTACGTCTATCAGGGCGGGAAGTTCCCGGAGTTGAAAGGCGCCTACATTTACGGCGATTACGAGTATGGGAAAATGTGGGGCTTGCGCTATGACCACAAGTCGAAGAAGATCACCTGGCATAAGGAATTCCTCGATAGTAACGTGAAAATATCGAGCTTCGGCGTCGCGCGCGATGGCTCTTTTTACGCGCTCGATTACGGCACCGGCGAGATCTTTGAACTTGATCGGCGTCCGCCCGACTCGCCCCGTCCCGCTTTTCCGCGCAAGCTGAGCCAGACGGGAGTGTTCGAGAAAGTGAAGGGCCACCAAGTGGCCGCCGGCGTCATTCCGTATTCCATCAACGCGCCCTTCTGGTCCGATGGCGCGCACAAGGAACGCTTCATCGCCATGCCCGCCGCGGCTCGAATTACTTTCGATGAAAAGCCCGATCACGCCTGGCAGTTTGACGATGGCGCCGTCACCGTTAAATCCTTCTCGCTTGACATGGAGGAGGGCAACGCCGCCACGCGCAAGTACATCGAAACCCGCGTCGTCGTGAAGCAGGAGAACCACTGGGTCGGCTACTCCTACGTGTGGAACGACGATCAGTCCGACGCGACGCTCGTCGCCGCCGGTGGCCTCGACAAAACGTTTCGCGTCAAAGAGGCCAACGGCGGAATCCGGAAACAAACCTGGCACTATCCCAGCCGCAACGAATGCATGTTCTGCCATTCGCGCGCCGCCGGTTTCGTGCTCGGTCTCACCACCGGACAAATGAATCGCTCCCATCAAATCCAGAATCTTTCGCGGCAAGGCCTCTTCACCAAGCCGCTGCCCACAAAGGAACTCTCCGCCTATCCCGATCCCTTCGACGCCAAAGTCGATATCAACCAGCGGGCAAAGACTTACCTCCAAGTCAATTGCGCCATGTGCCATGTCTCCGACGGCGGCGGCAATTCGCCAATGGAGCTGGGATACCGCACGGACATCGACAAGGCCGGCCTCGTCGGCGTCGAGCCAACGCACGAAACGCTGGGGTTGGAAGATGCGAAGCTCGTTAAACCTGGCGCGCCCGCAAGCTCAGTTCTGCTCCGCCGCATCACTCGCCGCGGCGAGTACCAGATGCCCCCCACCAGCACCAATCGCGTCGATACCGCCGGCGCGAAACTGATCGAAGACTGGATTCGCCAACTGCCAAAAAATGCGAATTGACCGTATCACCCTCACCCACGTCCGCATCCCGCTGGGCGAACCCTTCCGCATCTCCAATGGGGAAGTGGCGGAGAAGGACGGCATCGTCTGCGCTGTCGAATCGGAAGGTTTCACGGGGTCCGGCGAATCGTCCCCGATGGCCGGCAGTTTCTATTCGACCGATACGCCAGAGTCCTGCTGGCAGCAGTTAGTCACGCAACTCGTCCCGGCCATCATTGGCCGCGAGTTCGAATGTCTTGACGCCGCGAGCGACTGGCTTGATCGGCAACCGGGCAGTAATTTCGCCAAAGTTGGCATTGAAACCGCGTTGTGGGATATTGAAGCCCAACGCCGGCAAGTCCCGCTTCACCGCCTCCTCGGCGCCACGCGCAACAACGCCGAATCGGGCCTTGCCGTTGGCCTTTACGATACGAAGGAGCAGCTACTCGCCACAATCGCTAAATACCTCCCCGATGGCTACAAGCGCGTCAAAATCAAGATTTGCCCTGGCCATGATATTGAACTCATCGAAGCCGTACGCGCCCGCTTCGGCGGCATTCCGTTGATGACGGACGCCAACGCTTCCTACACGCTGACCGATCAAAACATCTATCGGAAGCTCGATGACTTTGGCCTACTTATGTACGAACAGCCATTGAAGGGCGAGGCCCTGGAAGACTCGGCCGCCTTGCAAAGTGCCGTCAAAACGCCGATATGCCTCGACGAAAGTCTCGAAACATTCGCCGACCTCGAACGCGCCGCCGAGCTCAAATCCTTCAAAATCGCCAACATTAAAATTCAACGCGTCGGCGGCTTCCGCAACGCCCTCAAACTCTACCACCGTTGCCGCGAACTCGGCCTGTCAATCTGGATCGGCACCATGCCCGAACTCGGGATCGGCCAAGCACAGGGCGCGGCCATGTCGGCACTTGCGGGCTGCGACTTTCCCACCGATGTCGAAGCCAGCCTCCGCTGGTTCCGCGACGACATCATCGATCCCTTCATCGAAGTCCGTGACGGTCTGATCGAACTCCCAGAAACGCCCGGCCTCGGCTACAAGGTCGACGAAGACAAAATGCAGCGTTATCAAATAGCGCGACAGGTGATTGAAAAATGAAAAACCGCTGGTCCAATCTTGAGCAGGGCGATACTTTGATGGGATCCTTCGTCTCCACCGGTTACCCCGTCAACACGGAATTGATGGGCCTCGCCGGCTTTGACTTTCTGATCATCGATCTCGAACACGGCATGTGTTCCGAGCGCGATATTCTCCACCAACTTTACGCCTTGCAAAACACCCCCGCCATCCCCGTGGTCCGCGTCGAATCGCACGAGAAACAACGTGTCCATCGGCTGCTCGATCTCGGCGTCCAGGGGATAATGTTTCCCCGCGTCGACAACGCCGAGCAAGCCCGCGCCTGCATCGCCGCCATGCGCTATCCGCCCGACGGAGTCCGCGGCGTCGCCACCATCGTCCGCGCCGCCGGGTACGGCACGCACTACAACGATTACCGCGTCGAATCGAAAACTACGGTCTTGCCCATCATCCAAATCGAAAGTGCTGAGGCCGTCAAAAACGTCGATGCGATCGCCGCCGTCGATGGCATTGGCGTTCTCTTCGTGGGCCCCATGGATCTCTCGACAAGCCTTGGCATTTTTCGCCAATACGATCATCCGCTCTTCATTGATGCACTAAACAAGACGCTGACCGCCGCGACTAAGCACAACCGCGCCGCCGGCATCCTGCTGCCAGGCGTTGAGACCACGCGCCACTACCGCGATATGGGCTTCCGCTTCATCACCGCCGGCACCGATGTGCTACTTTTGAAGAACGCCGCTACACAGCTCGCGCAGGACCTGCGGGACGCCTGACCCTACGGCGGGACAATCGCAGCATCGACAAGGAGCTAATAGTGCTAGCTGTAGCCATGCAAGGGGCGGAGGAAGACGTCCGCTCCTTTATCGAAGAGTATTTCGCTTCTTGGACAGGCACCGATGAGAACAAGATTCTCGCCTACTATTCGGAGGACATCGTACTCCACGTCCCAACAGGAACCCTCAATGGGAAGACGGCCGTGCGAGATCACTTTGTGCGCCCGTTCATCACCGCGTTTCCCGGGCATATAAATGTCATTCTGCATTTGGCCTACGGTAAAAATATGGTCGCAGTGGAATGGAGTTTTGAGGGCGTCCATTCGCGTCCCTTTGCAAACGTCGAGGCAACGGGCAAACAGGTTAAGCTTCCGGGCTGCTCATTCTACGAATACGACCTGGCAACCAGAACGATTCCGGCGGCACGGATCTATTTCGATGCCGCTACTCTTTTGCGGCAGATTGGCGCGGGAGCATAAGCGCAATCGGTTTACGAGGAACCGTTGGCACCGGCCTGCGGGACGCCCGGCAATAGCCTTTGGACCTGCAATTGCACGTCCATTGTTAAGGAAAGAGATGTCATCATCATGGGCTGGTCCTTAAAACTGGGTGAAATTGCGGGCATTCGCCTGCAAGTTCACTTCACGTTTGCAATCTTCATGGCGTGGATCGTGCTATCGGGACTGTTCGATGGCAAAAGCTGGCAGGTCGTACTGGCCAATGCGGCCTTCACGTTGGGCCTCTTCACTTGCGTGGTGCTGCACGAATTCGGCCACGCATTGACGGCGGCGCGGTATGGAATCCGCACAAAAGACATCACGCTGCTGCCGATAGGCGGAGTGGCGCGGCTGGAACGGATGCCCGACGATCCATGGCAGGAACTGTGGGTTGCCCTGGCCGGCCCCGCGGTCAACGTCGTGATCGCCGTTTCGATCTGGATTTGGCTCCTGATCTCGCGCGGAGCGGCGAACCTGGCCGCAACCGACGTCGCGTCCGGGACGTTTCTGGAGCGCATTCTCCTCGTCAATATCGTACTCGTTGTGTTCAATATGCTGCCCGCGTTCCCGATGGATGGCGGCAGAGTGTTGCGCGCTTTATTGGCGACGCGCCTCGAGTACACGCGTGCCACTCAAATCGCGGCGTACCTCGGCCAGGGTATGGCGGTGCTATTCGGTATCGTTGGGTTTTTCTACAATCCAATGCTGATGTTCATCGCCCTGTTCGTGTGGATTGGCGCCTCTCAGGAAGCCAGCATGGTGCAGATGAAATCCGCGCTCGGCGGAATTCCGGTGCGTGCGGCGATGCTGACGAAGTTCGAGACAGTGGCGCCTGACGATTCGCTCGACCAGGTGACGCGGATGCTGTTGGAAGGCTCTCAGCAGGACTTCCCTGTGGTCGAATTGGATCGCGTTCTTGGTGTCGTAACCCGGGATGATCTCATAAAAGCGCTTCCCCAGAAAGACACACTTTCGGTGAGGGACATCATGCGGCGGGACATCGCGCTGGCCGATGCCTCCGACATGCTGGAGACTGCGCTGCTACGGCTTCAGGAATGCGATTGCCACACGCTGCCGGTCCTGAAGGACGGCCGGCTGGTGGGCTTACTCACCGCGGAGAACCTGGGCGAGTTCCTAATGATCCGAAGCGTGATGAAGGATGACTCGGCGTCGCGCCGGCGGGTTTCCGAACTAGAACCGCGTACGCAAAAATCCCCAGCACCAGCCAGAATCCCGTAGCCTTAATCGGCGCGTCGAAACTTCCCGTCTGTTGCACTAGCCATCCGGTCAACCACGGCGCGACGATCCCCGCCAAATTGGCCGCCGTATTCTGAATAGCCACCGGCACAGCCCCCGGCATCAACGTCTGCGTCAGCGCCCAGTAATTTGCCGTTGCCAATCCCAGTCCGCACAACGACGCGATTGTCAGCGCCACCATCAATTCCTTGGAATCCGTAAACACGCTTAACGTCTGCATCGCCGCCATCACGAAACCGGCTATTGTAAACGAGCGCCGCACAAAAATCGGCTCCATCCCGCGAGCGATCAGACGATCCGCCGCCCAGCCACCTAAAGCCGCCACTAACGCCATCCCGCCAAACGACACCCCGCCAAACCAATTCGAATCCTTGATCGACATCCCGTGCGTCTTCTGAAAATACTGCGGCATCCACGTCATGCAGTAGTAGACGAAATACATATAGCAGTACGTGCCTAGAATAATGCCCCACATGACCCGTGTCCGCAGGGCCGCACCCAGCGAAACGCTCTCGGCCACCGTTCCCGCCGATGACGGCAACGCGGCCGGATCGTCCTGGCGTACCCAAGCCAGCCACGGCCCCAGCCATAATAAGCTGCCCAGCCCCATGATCAAAAACATCGCCGGCCAGCCCTGCGTCGCCACCAGATATCCCGCCAGCGGCAGGCCCACCGCCGGGCCGATCTTCGTCCCCGTCATGTACACGCCAACCGCGAATCCACGCTCCTTCTCCACGAAGTGCGCGCGAATGTACCGCAGTGAAGCGGATGTCACCACGCTCTCACCCAACCCCACCACAAGGCGCGTTGCGATCAGCCCCCACAGCCCCGTTATCAGCACGGTAGCCGCCGAAGCAATGCTCCATAAGACGATCCCCATCGTGTAGAGCAACCGCACGCCGTAGCGGTCCACCAGCATGCCGGCGGGAATCTGAAAAATCGTGTACGTCCAGAAGAACGCCGATAGCGCCATACCGCGCTGCGCGTCGTCCAACTGCAGCATCTTCCCGATTTCTGGCATTGCCGACGTCAGGTTTACCCGGTCGATATAGGCGATCACCATCCCCAGGCTCAGCCAGCAGACAACGTACCAACGCTTCGAATTCATCCGTTCTACTGTATCCCTATTCACGGTCCCACGGCTGCCGCAGCGTTGGTTCGTTCGAATAGCGCTTCACGCGCAACTCCACGCGGTCCCCCGCGCCCGCCGCCAACTTCACCATCAGCACCGGCCCATTCACCGCTACCGTTTTTCCCCCAACGGTCGCCGAAATGATTTCATGCTCGCCATACGCTCCCGCCTGCACCGCCACGGTGCGCGGTTCCACCGAACTCACATTCACCAGTCGCACCGCCACCGAATCGCCCGTAAATCCCTCCACCAGCGCCGCCACATCGTCCGGCAATCCGCTACGCCGCCGAACCGGATCGAAGTACCGCACCCGCGCATGAAGAGTCCAAATGTTGCCCGTCAAATACGAACCCAGCGTCAGCTTCGACAAAGCGTCCGTCGCCGCCGGATTTTGCCCCATCAGATAATCCGCCAGGCGCGTATCGGCCGAGGTATCGTCGGTCTCAATCTCCCGCACCTGCTCACGAACGAACTGCAAATCCTGCCGCAGCGCCCGCTCCGGATACCCCGCGTCCTTCCCCTCCAGGAACGAAATCCACCCATCGCCCGCAAACTTCGCCCGGTCCTTCCCATCCATCGACCATAAATAAATCTCCGTCAACCGGTTCACAAACAGGTTCGGTGTCCAGTTGTACCACTCCTCTTTTCCTCCGGTGAACTTGTGCCCGCGCGGATCGCCAAACCCCGTTGGCAGCATCGTCTTCCCATCGACGACTTTCTTATTCGCGTACAAATTCTCCATCTGCTTCCGCAGCGTCGCCACAAACCCAGGCTCCCCACGGCTCAATAAATACGCATTCCCAAACCCCGGCCATGACCCGGAATCAAACGTATTGCGATGCGCCATCTTCTCGATCTCGCCATCGAAGATCGTGAAGTTCCAGCCATACGTTCCCTTGTACCACTTGCCGCCATACTCGCCGCCCACTTGTCCGTTCAAGCCAATATTCGTTGGGATATTCCCGCCATTCGCGTCCGTCCGCCGCTTCCACGCCCCTACATATTCCAACACCCAGTCCTTGTATTTCTTGTCGCCTGTAAGCATGTACGCGTTCGTCGCCAGGCCGGTCGACGCCAAGTTCAAGGGATGATCCCCAACGCTGTCCAGATACTCCGCGCAGTGTGCCAGCATCTTGTCGTAAACACTCATCAACTCCTGCATCCCGCCGCGCCCCTGCTTCCCGTGCAGCAGATGAAATGTCCCCGGCACCGCATCGCCCACCCAGTCATACGTGGTCGCTTTATGCAGCATCGGCCCCTTCGCGCCCGTCCAGATGCTCTTGATGATCTTCTGAACCGGATCGTAATTCGGCGCCTCCGGGTCTTCATTCATATACAACCCGGCAAACCGTTTCATCCGCATTCGAAACACCGAATCGTTGGGATCCGACAGTCCCAGGAACATGAACCCGCGCATTCCCTCGCCCGTATGAAACCAGTCGGACTGCGTGATGAACTCTTTGTGATACGCGCCATTCTCGGCAAGCTTCGTCTTCACCGTCCGCAATTCCTTGTACTGTAACAGGTGGCCTTCCAAGGCCTTCTTATAATTCCGCAGCACCGACTCCGAACCGCCCAACGCATGAAGCAGCGTCCAGTTGTAGAACGTCTCAATCGCGTCATCAGGCCCGTCCAAAGTACCCCATCGAGGCGTATGCGCCAGATACCCGCGCGAGTCCAGATACTTCCCCGCGAACCGGTCGCAGGCGAGCGAACTCTGCTTCAACAACTCCCGTTCCAACAGCGCCCACACGGGCGGCGACATCGGCGTGTCGACTCTCACCGCCGGCTGCCCCAAACAACTCAAACCAATCAAAACCAGATATCTCATTTCGGAAACCTCCAGATGCGCAAAGCGTTTTCTCCCAGAATCAACGCCCGGTCGGCGTCGCTATAGAACGAACAATATTTATCCACAAACTCGAGCTCTTTGTCCATCGGCAGCTCCCATCGCGGCCGCGGATACCCCGTTCCCCAAATGATCTGCCGCCCGCCAAACTCCTCGTAAATGGCCTTATAAAACGGCCATGTATCCTCATACGGATATTTCTTCAACTCCGTCATCTCGTAAGGTTCGGAATTGCTGATCCACACTTGCTTAAACTTTTTCAAACGGAACATCTTCCGGAACTCCGGCCACGGATCGGCCAGTTTCAGGTCCGGCTTTCCTGCATGATCGACAACAACTTTTACACCGGGAAACCGGCCGCACATTTCTTCCAGCATCGGCATCTGATGCGGCAGTATGTAGAAGTTGAACACCGCCTTCAACTTCTCCGCTTCCTTCCACAAAGGATAGTGTTCCTTCGAATTCAGCCACGTTGCCTTGGGATGATAAATCGGGCTGAACCGTACGCCCTGGAACCCATGCTCCGTCACCCAATACCGCAGCCGTTCATGGACCTTTGGATCCAGCGGGTTGATCAACCCATGCGCCACAAACAGCTTCGGGTACTTATGCAGCGAATATGAGGTGTACGAGTTGTCCCAGCCGAAGTAGCGCGGCGTGATCAACACCGCATACTTCAGGCCAAAATCCTTCATTTGCTCCACCTGATTCTCAATCGGCCCCTGCACCGCCACCCGTTTCAGATCCGGCCGCTCCGGATGCGCAAAGGGAAAGCGCGGATCGTCCGTCCACACTTCCAAATGCGTATCGATCAACAGCCGTTCCTTCGCCAGTAACGACGGCGCCGCCAGTAAACTTCGCCGGGTAATCATCTTTGGAACAGCCTATCAGGATCCAGGTTCATCCGCCGGATCACCGCTTGGAATCGCGGCTGCCCGCGAAGGGGGTCGAATCGGGGATCCACATTCCCCCAAATGCCAAACAGGCCGCGCGCTTCGCACGCCTTCTCCGTCCAGTTCAGCGCATTCTCAATATCCCCCAAACCAGTGTAAATGAGGGCGAGAGCGCTACATTCAATGGTCTCGCGCTCGGATTGTTCCAGCAATCCCTGTGCGATCCGCAGCGCTTCCGTCCGGTTCCCGGCGACGGCGTGCGCGTGTCCCAGCGCTCCCACCAACCACGAAATCTTGCCCGCGCTAAGTTTCACAGCTTTCTCCAATTCCTGAATGGCCTCCTCGAACTGTTGCTCCAACAGGCACGCAAGGCCCAGCCACATGTGAAGCAGGGCGAACTCGGAGTTGATGGCAAGCGCTTGCATCGCCCGTTCTCTGGCCTCGCCGTAGCGCCGGGAATATATCGCGATCATCACCCAAACATGCCCGATGAAGGGCGAGAGTGGTTCTACTTCCCTTCCTTGCAGAATTACCGCATCCGCTTCCTGAAACCGCCCTGTCGAACACAAGACCATCGCGTTCCAATACGGCGTGACATAATAGCTCGGATTCAATTCCCAAGCGCGGGTGAACTCTTGGTCGGCCGCCTGCCAATCCCAATCGAAATACGCCCGGATGAAGCCGAGTGACGTATGTCCCTCCGCCAACCCGTCGTCAAAGGCAACCGCCGCAGCGGCCGCCGCCTTCGCCCGGGCAAACGCCTCCTTCGTCGGAAGAAAGGAGTACACGCCCATAATGCTATAGACGTCCGCCAATCCCGAATAAGCCAGCGTATAGCTCGGGTCCCTATCAATCGCCTGTTGAAAATAACTCGCGCCCTGCTTCAGATCGTCCGGCGTTCGCTTCGCCCAGTGGTGCCGGCCCTTCAGGTAGAGTTGATATGCCTGAGAGTCCTCGGTGTACCGCTTGCTTAGCCGGCTCTTTTCCGCGCCGCTCAGCCTGACCCGCAGACTGCCCGAAATCTTATGCGAAATCTCCTCTTCCAACGCAAAGATATCCGCCACTTTCCGGTTATACCGCTCGCCCCAAAGCTGTGACCCCGCCTGGACATCCAGCAACTCGGTCCCCACCACCAGCGTGTCCCCGCGATGGATCACTCGCCCCGTCAAAACCACGCGCACATTCAATTCACGCCCCACCGCCTGCGGATCCTTGTCGCCGCTCTTGTACCGGAACACGGTGCTCCTCGGGATCACGCGCAACTGCGGAATCTGGGCCAGGCTGTTCAATATGCTCTCCGTGATCCCGTCGCTCAGGTATTCGGAATCCGGGTCGTTGCTGGCGTTATGAAAGGGCAATACCGCAATGGAGTCAATCGCCGCCGCGACGATTGGAGCCTTCAATTGCGCCCTCAATTGCGCCGCCAATTCTCGCGCGCTGTGCATCCGCCCTTCCAGCCGCTTGTTCAGACAACGCTCGATCAGCCGCTTCAACTCGACCGGAGCCGTCAACTCCGCCGGCTCATCCCGCAGAGCCATCGAAATCGTCTCCATCGCCGTTCGACCCGCAAACGCCCGCTTCCCCGAAATCATCTCGTACAATACGCACCCCAGCGAAAAGATGTCGCTCAACGGTCCGGCCGGCTCGCCGCGAATCTGTTCCGGCGACAAATATCCCGGCGACCCAACCACCACCGCCGTCTGCGTGCGAGTCTCCGCCCCCACCGGCGTATCTACCACGGCAATTCCAAAATCCAAAACTTTCGCTTGCCCATCGGAAGTCAGGAACAAATTCTCCGGCTTCACATCCCGATGTGTAATCCCCTTCGAATGCGCCGCCGCCAATCCATCGGCCACCGCCGCGCCAATCTCCGCCACCGTGCGCCACGCGCATGGCCCTCGTGTAATCACCGCCCGCAGCGTCTCACCCTCCAACAATTCCGTGACCGCGTAATGGACTCCATCGCTATCGCCAGTGTCAAAAATGGCCAACAAGTTCGGATGCGACAACGCCGCCAGCGCCTTCGTCTCGCGCACAAATCGGCCCAACGCTTGCGGGTTTTCCGATAAGTGTTCTGGCAGCACTTTCACCGCCACATCCCGCTCCAGCCGCCGGTCCCGCGCCCGATACACTTCCCCCATGCCACCCGCTCCAAGCGGCGCAATCACTTCGTACGGTCCAAGTCGGGTTCCCACCGCGAGAGGCATTTCACAATTCTACTCAAAACAAAGCCCTTCTCCGCCTCGCCCAAAAACGAAATCGGAGAGAACGGCGCCGACCTGTCCGCCGAAGTCGAATGCTGTAGTTTTTCCTGTCGCATTCCAGGCGTCGTCGACTCGGTGTCAACCATCTTCAAGCCCGCCGAAATGCCCGGGCTTGAAACCATCGAAGTCCGTGACGAAGACGCCATTCAAACCACACGCCAACTCATCGCCCGCGGCTTCCCCGTCGGCCCCAGTTCCGGTCTCAACTTCTTCGCGGCGCAAACCGTCGTCCGCCGCCTCGGCCCCGCCGCCCGCGTCGTCACGGTCTTCGCGGACCGCATGGAGCGTTATTTCACCACCGAACTCTTCGCCCCCTATCGCTAGTACAATGTCCCAATGCAGCGAAGAGATTTCCTGAAACTGGCGCTAGCCGCCCCCGTCGCATTGGCCGCCGCCCCGCGCCCTAACATCATCCTGATCATGGCTGACGATTTGGGCTTCTCCGACATCGGCCCCTACGGCGGTGAAATTGCCACGCCCACACTCGATACTCTCGCCAAGAACGGTCTCCGCTTCAGCCAGTTCTACAACACCGCCCGCTGCTGCCCCACGCGCGCCTCGCTGATGACCGGCCTCTATCCCCATCAGGCCGGCATTGGCCACATGATGGTCGATTACGACCGCCCCGGATATCGAGGCGATCTCAACAAATCGTCGGTCACCATCGCCGAAGTTCTCCGCACCGCCGGCTATCGCACCGCTATGTGCGGAAAATGGCACGTCACTCCGCAAACCGCCGACAACCACAACTGGCCGCTGCAGCGCGGCTTCGAAAGATACTACGGCACCATCGCCGGCGCCGGTAGTTTTTGGGATCCAACCACTCTCACCCGCGACAACACGCCCATCAAGGCCGACAAGAAAGACTTCTACTACACGGATGAGCTAGGGTCCAACGCCGCCAAGTACATTGACGAACTCACGGGCAAAGGCGATCCGCTCTTCCTGTACGTTGCCTTCACGGCGCCGCACTGGCCCATGCACGCGCCCGAATCGACCATCGTCAAATACAAGGATCGCTACAAGGCCGGCTGGGATGCCCTCCGCGCCGAACGCCATGCGCGCCAGAAGAAAATGGGCGTCGTCAAAACCAAATGGGAACTCTCTCCGCGCGCCGCCGAGGTGCCTAAATGGGACGATATCCCCAACAAGGATTGGCACATCCGCCGCATGGCGGTCTATGCCGCTATGATCGATCACCTCGACCAAAATATCGGCAAAATCGTCGCGAAGCTCAAGGAGAAGAATCAGCTCGAAAACACTCTTATTTTCTTCCTCGCCGATAACGGCGGCTGCGCTGAAGGCATGGGGCCGCGCACCGCCAACGACGCCAATCCCAACACCTCCATCCGCCCCGTAAACACCCGCGACGGCCGCCCTGTCAGCGTCGGAAACGATCCCGCGGTGATGCCGGGCGCCGACGATACTTATCAAAGCTACGGCCCCGAATGGGCCCACGCCTCGAATACGCCCTTCCGCCTTTACAAGCACTACGTCCATGAAGGCGGCATCTCCAGTCCCCTTATCATTCACTGGCCTCAAGCCGTCAAGAACAAGAACTCCTTCACGGATCAGCCTGGCCACCTCATCGACATTATGGCGACGTGCGTCGATGTCGCTGGCGCGAAATATCCCGCTGAATACAATGGCGAGAAGATCACTCCGCTGGAAGGCCAGAGCCTGTATCCCGTCTTCGAAGGCAAGAAGCGCCAGGGCCACCAATCCATCTATTGGGAGCACGAAGGCAACCAGGCCATCCGTATGGATAACTGGAAGCTGGTCAAACGGCATGGTACGGAATGGGAACTTTACGATATCGACAACGACCGCACGGAGTTGAACAATCTGGCGGGCAAGGACCCATCTCGTGTCGCCAAAATGTCCGCCAACTGGGAAGCCTGGGCGAGGCGCGCCAATGTCCTCCCTTGGCAGAGTTGGCAGAAAAATAAAAAGGCCTGACTTACCGGCTCAACTTCAACGAAAACTGCACAATCCGCGGCTGATTTCCCTGAGCGTTCACCTGCCCGAATTGCGGATTCCCAAACGCCGCATTCGGCGGCGCGAACCGCGCCGTATTCGTCAAATTAAAGAACTCCGCTCGGAACTGCAAGTTCATCACATCGCCAAACCGGAAGTTCTTGCTCAGCGTGGTATCGATCTGTGCTGTCCCGTCGCTTCGCAGCCCGTTATAAGTCCGTGGCGCATTCCCAAAGGCATATGTCGCCGGAACCGAAAACTGCGCCGCGTCAATCCACCGCTCCGGTCGCGGCTCAGGCACAGTCGCATTCACCCCCGTCCAATTCGGCCTTTGTCCTCCGCCCTGCGAGAACGTATTATTCGCCACCGATGTGATCCCCAACGGCCCTCCGCTGAACCCGCTCCAAATCGCGGCGATCTGCCACCCGCCCAACAGCCTATTCTTCTTCAAAAATGGGGCTCGTCAGAAGAATCTGTGGGTAAGCTCCGGTTCGGGCAGCTTGCCAAGTGAATGATATAAAGCCATTTCGGTGATTCGGAAGGTGCGGAAGCCATAGGATTTTCTCATGGTGACTTTGACCTTG
>Ga0163151_10000705_pt1 | contig 58094 bp, 50 predicted proteins | sample OliLakLV19MP5IB2_FD_145596 | JGI IMG/M metagenome (GOLD analysis project Ga0163151, IMG submission 145596) | Freshwater microbial mat bacterial communities from Lake Vanda, McMurdo Dry Valleys, Antarctica - Oligotrophic Lake LV.19.MP5.IB-2 | ecosystem: Environmental > Aquatic > Freshwater >... | reverse complement strand
CCGCGCTCGGCATCCAGCTTCCGCCGCTGCCGACGATGGCGGCCAACAGCCTTCCCAAATCCACCGACCTCATCGAGCTCCGGTACAAGGTCGCCAAGGGCGTCCAGCTCGGCGCCGAACTCGACCGGAAAGAGCGCCTGGCCGCCGAGGTGTGGATCCGCCAGCAGGAGCGCATCAGCCTCGATGTCCTGGTCGACGGCGAGATGTCGCGCAGCGACATGATCGCCCATTTCGCCCGAAAGCTCGATGGGTTCGACCCGGGCGGGCTCGTCCGCGTCTACGGAAACCGCTACTACCGCAAGCCGGTGATTCGCGCGAAGATGGAATGGAAGGTGCCGGTGGTGGCAGACGTGTGGAAGTTCTGTCAGCGCATGACCCACCGGCCGGTCAAGGCCGTGCTGACGGGGCCGGCCACGCTTGTGGACTGGTCGTTTAATGAGCATTACGCGACGCGGGCGGAAGCGGTGAAGGACGCGACAGCGGTGTTGCGGCGGGAGTTAACGGCGCTGGCGGAGGCGGGAGCGAAGATCGTCCAGATCGAAGAGCACGCGCTGTCGTCGCGGCCGGAAGATTTCGACATGGTGGCCGCGGCCCTGAAAGAGCTGACGGCGGGTTTCAAATTCTATTTCATCCTTCATCATGCGTACGGCAACCTGGCGCCGGTCATTGGGAAGGTGCTGACACTGCCCGTGGACCACCTGAGCTTCGAGGGCACGAACTCCCATTTCGCGCTGCTGCCCCTGATCAAGAAAACCGGCACCAAGAAAGACATGTCCATCGGCCTTGTGGATTCGCACTCGCGCGTCATCGAGACCCCGGCCATCGTGAAGCAACGCCTCAAATCCGTTCTCGCCGCCATTCCCGCCGCCCAGCTCTGGCTGGTCTCCGACAGCGGGCTTCGCACGCGCACCGCCGACGAAGCCGTTGGGAAACTGAAGTCCCTCGTTCAGGCCGCCGTCAAACAACGCGCGTCCTGACGTCTCAGGCGGCCTTCTTGAAGGCCGATGAGTAAAGCGTGTAGGTCTCGAAGTGGCTCACGAGGAGAAGCACGTCCGAATCACACCCCGTCGGCTCGAGCGCCATGTTCTTGAACCCGATGTGCCGCCGTCGATACGGCGCTTCCGCCGACTTCGGCGGTTCCTCGAAAAGCGCTACGGCGTGAAGGTAAACGGGAATGCCAGCGGGGACCTTGACCCTCACCACGAAGATGTCCTCCAGCCCCATGAGCCGGATGGCGTTCGTCCACGGCACGCGCACGGCGCGGGAATCCTCACTGATCGACTGGGAGTGGATGGAAAGGGTGAGATCTTTGGGAAGGTGGGAGAAACCGTCCGGGACCTGAAGCACGATCCAAACCTCGACGGTCCTTCGGCTTTCTGTGTTGGCGACGCTCAGCATGGCACTCAACTCCCCCGAAGAGCCTCGACGGGATTTCTTCCCCGCCTTCCGGAAAGAATGGCGCCACCTCCATTAAGAGGTCATTAACAAGTTGTAACGGTTTTGTAAAAGACTCGTAACAGCGCGAACGCGCTGCTATTTAGAGGGGATTCTTCGAAGCGGTCTGCGAGCCTTCGCTCTGGCTGAGGAGATTCTCCAGCGGTTCAGCATCCACCCAACCTTCGTTGACGAGCTTCACCGAAATCCGGTCGTACCAGAGCCGGTATTCACCGTCATTCGACCGGTGCATGAGAGAAAAGAGCAACGGTCCGGCCTTGGCGTGGCGCTCCCACGTGGTGACGAACGACGGCTCCTCACTGTTTTTCGGGCGGTAGGCCCACTCGCGGATCAACTTGTCCGGCCCGATGAACACCTCATACACATCGCCGTGCTCCGGGCTGTCGACGGGGTAGCGGATCGACACGCATTCCGACTCGCGCGGCTCAATGTACATCTGGCGGGACGGCTGATCGGCCACGCGGAGGTCTTTCTCCCAGGCGAGGTGAAAAGGAAACAGAAGCCAGTACTGGTCGTCGACGAATTGCGCGTCGATGCGCCGGTTGAGCGCCGCGTCCCCCTTGTCCAGGTTGTCCCGATGGTACGTCAGGCTTATGGGCAATCCGGTGGGCCCCTCGCCATGGTATTCGATGCGGCTCTCGGCGACGTCCCAATACCACTCCCGGCGGACGAGCGTGTCGCCCGACTGCACATTGAATGAAAAGGACATCGCTTCGATTTCGTTGGCGTGGTCGACGCCATAGGCCTTGGCGATGAGACGGGCGGCGTTGCTCGTGGAAATGGCGAGGGAGAAAACGGGATCGATGCGCGGCGCTTCGATGACCTGGGGCACCGGCGGTCGCGGCAGGCTGATTTCGCCGGAGGCGAAAGCCGCCGTCGTGAGGAGAAGAACCGTACCCGTCATCGCCGTGATTAATCGCATGGGGTGCGAATAATACGGAATCAGGGGGCAAACGTTGAAACCTTCTGTCGACGAGGAACCCGCTGAACGATTGGGGGTTGAGAACGTAACGTTAGGAGTAGGTGAAATCTAGAGCCGGTTTTTCCGGCCTCCCGCCGATTCAGAGCCCTGAACACGGCGGAGGTCGTGATGACCGGCTCTTTTTGCGACTTGACCCGATTCTCAAACCGCTAATATCCTTACCATGCCCAAATCCATTCGCCTTTTCCTCACCGCGCTTTTTCTCCCCCTTTCGGTCTTCGCGTTCGGCGACGAACCAGCGCATGTCCGCCCGACGCTGATATCCGAAGCCCGATCCATCGCGCCGGGCCAACCCTTCTGGGTGGCCGTCCGGTTGAAGATGGATGACCAGTGGCACACCTACTGGAAGAACCCCGGGGACTCTGGCGCGCCGACGCGAATCACCTGGAAACTCCCCGCGGGATTTACCGCCGGAGCGATCCAGTGGCCGCTTCCCCAGCGCATTGAGCTTCCACCGCTCGTGAGCTTCGGTTACGAAGGTGACATTTCGCTTCTGGTTCAAATCACGCCCCCGACCGGCCTCAAGCCAGGCGACAAGATCGAGCTGGCCGCTCTTGTGGAGTGGCTCGAGTGCAAGGAGATCTGCATTCCGGGCGAGGGCACGGTGTCCGCCGCGGTGACGGCCGCGGCCCAGCCGGAAAACGACCCGGCGCTTGGGGAGTTCTTTTCCAAGGCGCGCGCTCAGCTTCCGATCGAAGCCGGTGAATGGACCTTTACCGCCTCCGAAGGCGATGCCTTCATTCGGTTGACCGCCACCAAACCGGCCTGGCTAAAGGAGACGATTGCCGCCGCGTCGTTCTTTCCTGACGAGAACGGCATCTTCACCTACACCGCCGCCGCATGGCGCGCCGATGGCGAAACCTACAGCGTGGACCTCATGAAGTCCGACCTCTCCACGGCCACGATCACGCGGGTGTCCGGCGTTCTGGTGTCTCGCGACGGCTGGCGCGGCGCCGGCTCGGAGCGGGCCATCCGCGTTGACGCGTCGGTGTCCGGCCAGGCCGGCGCGCCGGCGCAGCGGTCCACGAACGGCCTGCTCACCGCCCTCGCGTTTTCCTTTCTGGGCGGCCTCATCTTGAACCTGATGCCCTGCGTTCTGCCGGTGCTCTCGATCAAGGTGCTCTCGCTCATCGGGTCGTCAAGCGCATCATCGACGGAGCGTTATCGCAACGCGGGCGCCTACGTGGCCGGCGTGATGGTGGCGTTCTGGACGCTGGCCGGCGCCCTGCTGGCGTTTCGCGCCGGCGGCGAGCAACTGGGCTGGGGCTTTCAGCTCCAATCGCCGCCCGTTATCGCGGCGCTCGCCTCGCTGTTCTTCCTGATCTCCCTCAATTTGTTCGGCGTCTTCGAGGTCGGCGTCTCTCTTACCCGTTACGGCGGCGGCAAGGGAGAAGGGCCGGGCGCGTCGTTCTCGAGCGGTCTGCTCGCGACAATCGTCGCGACGCCGTGCACCGCCCCGTTCATGGGTTCCGCGCTCGGCTTCGCACTCACGCAGCCGGCATGGGCGGCGATCGCCATCTTCACGTCGCTCGGCCTCGGCATGGCCACGCCGTTCGCCCTTCTCGCCCTCTCGCCCGGGCTTCTCAAATATCTGCCGAAACCCGGCGCGTGGATGGAATCGATGAAACAGGGGCTCGGATTCTTTCTGGCGGCCACCGTGGTGTGGCTGGCGTGGGTTCTCGGACGGCAGGCGGGCGCGGAATCGATCATCGTCCTCATGGCGGCGCTCCTCCTTCAGTCCGTGGGCGCCTGGATCTTCGGCAAATGGGCCGACCTCTCGAAACCGGTCGCCACGCGCGCCATCGCCATCGTGCTGACGATTCTCTTCGCCGGCGGCGGCGTGGCCGCGGCCGTGTTCCTGACGAAGGGAACGCCGCCCGCCGCGGAAGGCGGAGCCGGCGTCTCCGGCTGGGAGCCCTTCAGCGATGCCCGCGTGGCGGAACTGCGGGCCGCCGGCAAACCCGTGTTCGTCGACTTCGGCGCCGCCTGGTGCCTCACGTGTCAGGTCAATGAGCGCGTCGCGCTGGGAACCGCCGCCGCAGCCGCCAAGTTCAAGGAGAAGGGCGTCGTGACGCTCAAGGCCGACTGGACGTCCCGAGATCCGGCGATTACGGCGGCGCTCGCGAGGCTGGGCCGAAGCGGCGTTCCGACTTACGTGCTTTACCCCTCCGATCCGGGCGCGCCTGGAAAGGTGCTTCCGGAAATTCTGACCCCGACCATCCTGGCCCAGGCACTGGACCAGATGAAGTGATCGGACCAACAAACAAGGAGCAGACAATGAAGAAGGTATTTCTCGCCGCCGCACTTCTGTGCGCGGGTTTCGCCTCAACGACGTTCGCCGACCCCGCGGTCGGCAGCAAAGCGCCCGCCCTCACGCTCGCCGACGCCAACGGGAAGACGCAGTCCCTCGCCGACCACAAAGGCAAGTACGTGGTGCTGGAGTGGGTCAACCTCGGTTGCCCTTTCGTGGTCAAGCACTACGACTCGGGGAACATGCAGGCCGCGCAGAAGGCCGCCATCGACAAGGGCGCCGTGTGGCTCTCGGTGTGCAGCTCCGCCAACGGCAAGCAGGGCAATCTCACGGCCGACGAATGGAAGAAGGCGGTCGCAGACAAGAAGATCAACGCGACGGCGGTTCTCCTCGACCCGAAGGGCACGGCCGGCAAGGCGTACGGCGCGAAGACGACGCCGCACATGTTCATCGTCAACCCGGAAGGCGTGCTGATCTACAAGGGCGCGATCGACGACAAGCCGTCCACCGACAAGGCGGACATTGCCGGCGCTCGCAACTACGTGAGCGCGGCGCTGGGTGAGGCGATGGCCGGAAAGCCGGTGTCCACGCCGGCAACGCCGCCGTACGGCTGCTCCGTTAAGTATTAATTGATTACAGGTGGGGCATGAAGAGACGGGCGATCCCGTCTCTCAGCTTCAAGGCGATGGGACGCGAGTCGACATCGACCAGCGTTATTTCGCGGGCCGAGGCGATCTTCTGGTCGACCCAGGCCTCGAGCCCGCGAACCAGCGTCTCGTCGTAGCACTCCACGTCGAGCTCGAAGTTCAGCCGAAGGCTGCGCGGGTCCCAGTTCGACGATCCGAACAGGGCCCAGCCACCGTCAACCAGCATCAGCTTGGAGTGGTCGAAAGGTTGGGGCGACATCCACACCCGGCACCCACGCTCGAGCACCTGCCAGAGCATGGCCGTTGAGGCCCACTTCACGGCGTCGAGATCGCTGACTTCCGGCAACACGATGTCGACCTTCACGCCGCTCATGGCCGCCACATTGAGCGCCGTCACAAGCGAAGCGTCGGGAAGAAAATAGGGCGTCACGATCCGCACGGACCCGCGTGCTTTGGCAAGAGCGCCCTGAAGCGTCCAGCGCAGCTTCTCAAAATCTTCGTCGGGCCCGCCCGCGATTCCGCGCGCCGCCACGGGGCCGCACGGTTCGATTTTGGGAAACCAGCGCTGGCCCGGCAGCACTTCATCCGTCACGAATTCCCAATCCTCGCGAAACACTTCCTGGAGCTGGCTAACCACGGGGCCTTCCATCCGGAAATGAATATCCTGCGTCGGAAAACGGTGCGGGATGTCCAGCACGTGGCCTTCGTGAATATTCATCCCCCCCGTAAACCCGACGCGTCCGTCCACGATCATGATCTTCCGGTGATTTCGCATGTTGACGTAAGGCATGCGCCATGGCACCAGGGTGGGAAGGAAATAGGCGACGGGAATTCCCGCCGCCTGAAGCGCCTTGTGAACCGAGCTTCGCCCGAAGGCCGAGCCGACCCCGTCGATGAGCACCCGCACCTCCACGTTGCGCTTCACGGCGCGCGCGAGGGCCTCGATGAACTGCTTGCCGACGCGGTCGTGGTTGAAAATATAAGTGGCAAGCGCGATCGTGTCCTGCGCGCCATCGATGGCCTTGAGCATCTCCGGATAGCCGTTGTCGCCGTTGATCAGGGGCCGAACGGAATTGCCCTCGAGCAGGGGTTTGCCGACCACGCCGTCGACGAGACGAGAGAGCGACGCGAGGTGCCGCATGTTGGGAGAGACCGTCATCGGGTCGCCGCTGCGTGAGCGCGGAGCCGGCAGGGTCCGGGACGATTGCATCATCTGCCGCCGGCCCAGCCGCACGGCCTTTCGTTGAATGCGGTTGATGCCGAAGAAGTAATAGAGGGCGGCGCCGAAGATGGGGAAGGCCCAGGCCACGCCGACCCACCAGAGGGCGGCCCGCGGGTCGCGGCGGCGAAGGATGGCGTGCGCCGACGTAACCAACGCCAGCGCGATGCAAAGCGTGAGGAGCGGGGTTCGCCAGGCGGTCATCGGTGGCGAACTATAGAAAATCTATGATCGATGAACATGAGACGGTTCATCTTCGGCATTCTGCTCTTTGCGGCCCCGGCGGCGGCCGCTGAAACTCCAAAACTCGCTGTGCTGATTGTCATTGACCAGTTCCCCTCCGGACACCTCGATCGAATGCCCGCCCGGGGCGTCCTCCGGTCCCTGCTCTCCCGAGCCGCCGTTTACCCGGTGGCCCGGCACGATCACGTCCCCACCGCGACGGCCCCGGGGCACGCATCGTTGGCGACGGGGCGGTCGCCCGCCTTCCACGGCGTCATCGGCAACGAGATATACGATCGACGGTCGGGATCGACGCAAGCCTCCATCGACGACCCGGAAACGGGGAAAAGTGCCCGGCGATTAAAGGCCCCTACCCTGGCCGACGCGCTCCGCACCCGGCACCCCGACAGCCGGATCGTGTCGATTTCAAGCAAGGATCGGTCGGCCGTCCTGCTCGGGGGTCAGGACCCCTCCATCGTCCTCTGGTTCGACTATGTGCGGCACGGCTTCGTCACGTCGGCGGCCTACGGCGCGCTCCCCGCGTGGGTACCGCCCATCAACGCGACGCTCTCCCGCTTCTTCAACGACATCTCGCCGCCCTTCTGGAAGCCGGACTGGTCCGCCTCACCGTCGGCCGATCGCGCCGTCCTCGCGATGGCCCTGGCCGCACTGAAGCACGAGCGACTGGGCCGGCACGCGTCCCCCGACCTCCTGATGATCAGCTTTTCCGCGACGGATTCCATCGGCCACCGGTGGGGCCCCGACAGCCCGCAGATGGAGGCGCAGTTGAAAGAAATTGATGCGCGACTCGGAGAATTGATCGCGGCCACGGAGGCCGCGGCGCCGGGACGCACCGTCTACGCTTTGTCGTCCGACCATGGCATTCTGCCGATTCCGGAGTCGGAGGCGGGTCGGAGCGTCGGCGCCCGGCGTGTACCGAAGGATGGGTGGCGTCGACGGATGGACGAAAAATTGCGAAACGCCCGGGGATCGACGACCAGGGAGATCATTCATCTCGCCCTCCCCGACCTTTACCTTCGCCGGGAGCCCGGCACTGGGGACCGCGAATGGGCCGCCTGGGTCCGCGAGGCCGCCGCCCTCATCGCCGGGGGCGACGACGTCGCGGCAGTTTACGTTCCGGGCGAACCGGCGCCGGAAGACGGGTTCGTCGATTTTTACCGGCGAAGCCATTTTCCCGGTCTCTCCGGCGACCTTCAGGTCCGAATGAAACCCGGCGTGCTGTTGACGGGAACGACGAAGGGCACGAGCCATGGCGGCCCCTATCCCTATGACGTGGACGTGCCGGTGATTCTTTGGGGGGCCGGGATACGGCCCGTCCGAAGCACCGGAGCCATCAGTGTCGAGAGCCTCGCGCCGACTCTGGCTGAGATCCTGAGGGTGTCGCTCCCGGCGACGGACGCGCGGGTCCTGACGGAAGCGCTGGAGCGCTAGGCGTTACTTCGGGGACGCCGCGGGCGCGGCGGCCTGCCGGGGAAAATAGCGCTTCAACACCGGTTCCAGGACGCTCCACACGTGTTCAGCCAGGCGTTGGTGCCCATCGGGGTTGGGATGGATGCGGTCGGCCAGTGTGAGGGAAGGCACGTTGATCACGCCCTCGAGAAGGAAGGGCAGATAGGCCGTGCGGTATTCCCAGGCCAGCCGCCGGTAAACATCGTTAAAGCGGCGAGCGTCGCGTCCAAGCTCGAGCGGCATACGCGCCCCCAGGATGACGATTCGAGCGCGCTTGTTCACCGTGTAAGTTTTCTCGATGATCCGGCGAAGGCTTTTCTCGAGCTTCGCGTGCGGCAGGCGCTGAAGCGCATCGTTCGTGCCGAGCGCGAGGACCAGAACGTCGATGGGCTCTTCCAGGCGCGCCGAAGCGCGTCCCAGCGCTTCCGTGGCGGTATCGCCGCTCCGGCTCTGGTTCTCGACGGAAAAATCCCACCCGCGTTCGGCGATCATCTCCTTGATGAGCGCTGGATACGCCTCGGACGGCTTCACGCCGTATCCTTCGGAAAGGCTGTCCCCCAGAAAGACGATGACCGGCTGACGCGTCGCGGGCGGATCCACCACGGCGAACGCGGGAGAGCTGAGAAAGAGGGCGGCCAGGACGAAACGCTTCATCCATGGATTGTACCCCACAGCAAAAAAAACGAGCCGCCTTCCGAAGAAAGCAGCTCGCTCTTTTTAACTGAGTTATTTGCGGATTAGCAGCCGCAAGGACTTTTAGGACCCATGGAAGTCACCTCCTGGTTCGGTTTCTCGCCTGTAATTTTTACTTCACCGTCGCAAAATACTCTTTCGATCCCTTCACGTCGCCCTTCATCGACTTCTCGCCGGGTTTCCAGCTCGAGGGGCAGACTTCGCCGGTCTTCTCCACATGCTGGAAGGCGGCAAGAACGCGAAGCGTCTCTTCGGGGCTGCGTCCGACCGCGAGGTCATGGACGACTTCGTAGGTCACGATTCCCTTCGGATTGATGATGAACAGCCCGCGCAGGGCCACGCCGCCGTCAGTAAGAACGCCGTAGTTGCGGGCAATGTCCTTGTTGAGGTCCGAGAGGAGCGGATAGGCGAGTTCACCCAGGCCGCCCTCTTTGCGGGGCGTGTTGATCCACGCGAGGTGCGTGTAATGGCTGTCCACCGAGCACCCGATGACCTGGGCGTTCAACTTGCTGAATTCTTCGTTGTGATTGGAAAAGTCGATGATTTCCGTCGGACAGACAAACGTGAAGTCCAGCGGATAGAAGAATAGAACGGTCCATTTGCCGGCTTTCTTGTTTTCCTCGAGGGAAATATCGCGGAATTCGTGGCCGACAACGGCTTTGCCCTTAAAATCGGGGGCGGGCTTCTGAACAAGACTCATGACAATCTCCTTTATTTGCGAAGGTCTTCGATCGTGACCTTGGACAGAACAACGGGCGTCCGAGGGCGATCGTTCCCGTCGCGCTCCACTTTGCCGATCTTTTCCACGATGTCGTACCCCTCCACCACTTCGCCGAAGATCGTGTGGTGTTTGTTGAGCCAGGGTGTCTTCGCCACCGTGAGGAAGAACTGGCTGCCGTTCGTGTTGGGACCGGAGTTCGCCATGGCGAGGATGCCGGGCTTGTCGAACACGCGCGGCGAGTTGAACTCGTCCTCAAACTGGTAGCCGGGGCCACCCGTGCCGTTGCCGAGCGGGTCTCCGCCCTGGACCATGAAGTCGGGAATCACGCGGTGGAAGATGAGGCCGTTGTAGAGCGGACGCTTCACCTTGGCCCCGCCTTTGGGATCCGTGAATTCTTTTTCGCCCTTGGCCAGGCCGACGAAGTTGGCGACGGTCTTGGGCGCCTCCACATCGAACAGGCGAACGGTGAAATTACCGGCCGTCGTCTCGAATTTGGCGTAAAGCCCGGGCGCTAATTTGGTCATGGCAGGTGTGGTCTCCTTGGGGGTCTCGGCGGCAAACGCCGGAATGGTGATACAGGCGGCCAACGCCGCCAAAACGGCCTTCTTGATTTTCATGGGGGAACTCGCTTTTTAGGGATTGATCAGTCGCGGTCGGAGGGAGCGGTGAGGCGGCCCAGGAACAGGCCCACGGCAACGGCGATTCCGACGGATTTCCACGGGTTTTTCTTCACGTAGCTGCGCACGGTGCTGGCGGTTTCATCGAGGCCATATTCCGTTGCTTTCTCTTTCAATTCCGCCGTCTTCTTTTCAAAAAGCTCTTTCGCGCCATCGAGGCCTTCGTTCAACAGCTCACGGCCTTTCTCGGTCGCTTCTTCAACCAACTGCTTGATCTTGTTGTTCTGGTCGTTCAACTTGTCGCCGCCATTTCCATTTTGCATGAGGCCTCCTAAAATAAGGGAAGATATCTAAACTACGGACCCAGCCATTCTAAGTTCTGCGCGCCCGTCGCTGCTCTGGGACCTCGAATAGGATGGTCCCATCAAGTCTAAAAAATCGGCGCGTTCGTGCGTATAGAAAGGTGCCGGTGAATGCTTTTAAGCCGGTTGCGCCTCACGCGGCTCAACCCCATACTGGAGGGCGGAGATAACATGATCGAAACTGAAGAATCTACCGATTCAACCCTCGTGAACCAGCTCCGGCGGGTGTTCAAGGACGGCGTCGATTATCTCGGCTCCGTGCTCTCCCTTCTCCAGGCCCGGACAGCCGAAGTGGCGCTTTCGAGCCTCGTTTTCGCGGCGCTTCTCGTTTTTGGCGCCATTCTGGGCTTGGGCGCGCTGATCGTCCTCGTCGTCGCCCTCGGTTTCTGGCTGACGAACGTGACCGGCCATGTCGGGTGGGCGCTGCTCATCATCGGGGGCGTTCTGTCCGCCCTGGCAGCGGCGAGCGTCTGGCGGGCGCTCAACTGGCTAAAGAACCTCAAATCATGATTTTTCCGGCCATCCGAATTTCCCAGCTTTCGCGCGACGTGGAAGAGAAGCGCGCGATTTTCGACCGCAGCATCGACGGACTGAAGACTGCCGTGCGCCGCAAGCTGAGCCCCCTGAATCTCCTGAGAGAAAATCCCCAGTGGCTGATCGCGCCGGTCATGTCGATATTTTCGGCCGGGACGCTTGGGAAATTTCTCATCGGCCTCGTCGGCCACAAGTTCGGACATTCCACCAACGGCCACGCGAAGAACGGCAACGGATCGAAGAAATCCAAGGTGGGATTGATCGGCGGACTGCTGAAATTCGGCGGACGCACCCTTTTCAAAACCGTGACCCCAGTGGCGTTTGGGGCGGTGAGATATGCTCTCAAGAGCGCGCTGCGCGCTTACCGCAAGCGTAAAGACTAGCTACCCACCACCCGGTTCCGCCCCGCATCTTTCGCCGCGTAGAGCGCCTTGTCCGCGGCCCCGATCAGATTATCCGCCGTCGTCCCCGCCGCCGGATAACTCGCCATCCCAATGCTCACGGTCACGCTCAGGTCGCCGAAGGGGGTTGAAATTTTCTCAGCCTCGATGCGGGCGCGCAATGTTTCCGCGCGCCTCAGCGCGCCGTCGGCTTCCGAGCGCGGCAGCAGGACAATAAACTCCTCCCCGCCGTACCGCCCCGCCACGTCGGTCTCATAAATAGAGTCATTCAGAATCTTGCCGATGCGCGTGAGGACGGCGTCCCCGGCGGGGTGGCCGTGCGTGTCGTTGATCAACTTAAAATGATCAATGTCGATCATGAGCACACTGAAGCGCGTCTTGAAGACCGCGCCACGCTTAAACTCCTCGGCGAGGCGGTCCAGGAACGGCTGGCGGCGGAGCGTTGACGTGAGCCCGTCGCGGCGCGACTGGAGCTCGAGCTGGCGGAATAACAGCGCCTTGGCCAGCGCCATCGCGAGCTGAGGCCCGAGGTCGGCCGCGATGCGGACGATTTCATCTTCGTGCGACGGCTCCGGGCTCACCTTCACGAACAGCGCGCCGCTGACGTCGCCGGCCGCGCCCGCGATCGGAATAAAAAGGACGGGCACGATCTCGGCCACCGCGGGAGGACGGATCACCGCGGCCGCTGTCGGAAAACGCTCGAGCGGGGGCTCCCGTTTCCAGGTGCCGCGGCGCTGAAGCGACGCGGGCGCGCCGTCCTCGACGGCGTAAAGGATGAATTCATACGAATCGAACAGGCGCTGGACGGCCGAGGTGACGCGCGGGCCCATTTCCTCAAGCGACAGTGCCCCGGCCATTCCCTTGGCGGCGCCGTAAATCTGGAGCGCCCGCACTTCATCGCGCTCGGCGGCGGCCACGGTTCCCCGGAGGGCCGCGCGGCGTTTGCGCAGGGCGTCGAGCGCCTCACCCGTCACCGTCTCCCCGACCTCATCGCGGCGGCCAAAGCGAAGGGTGACGAGCGTTGATGCGATCCAGATCGGAAGGATCGCCACGGCCACGCTGTCGGCCACATCGAAAAAGAACCAGGCCAATGCCACCGCGCCCGCAGCCGAAGCGCAGCACGCGATGCGAAGCGGCAGCCGGGCCGACGCGCCGAGAAGCGGCGCGACGGCGATCAACGGAAGCGCGAGCGCGCCCGGGTTCATTTTCCCCTCCCCGCCACGCGGTTGCGCCCGCCGCGCTTGGCGGCGTAAAGGCGCTGATCGGCCTGTCGCAGCACCTGCTGCCCGCTCGTGGCGTCCTCGGGAAACGCGGCGACGCCGAAACTCGCCGTGGCATGAAGCGACTGCCCGCGGCCGACGTCGAACGCCTGCTGGTCGAGGTCGTGGCGGATCGCCTCGGCAATCGCGAGCGCGTCCGCATAGGCAGTCTCATAAAGGAGGATGGCGAACTCTTCGCCGCCGTAGCGCGCCACGACATCCACCGGCCGAACGTTGCGGTCGAGAACATGCGCGAAGCCCTGAAGGACCGCGTCACCCGCCGGGTGGCCGTGGGTGTCGTTGACGGCCTTGAAATGGTCGATGTCCGCCATGATGAGCGAGACGGGTTTGCCGTAGCGGCTGGCTTCGAGCACGGCGGCCTCCAGGCGGTCCTGAAACGCCCGGTGCGTGAGCAGGCCGGTGAGCCCATCGCGCATCGCGTTCTCCTGGACATCGCTGAAGAGCCGGGCGTTGTCGAGCGCCGTGGAGGCGAGGCCGGTGAGGACGTCGAGGAGCCGGAGATCTTCCCAGGCAAACACGCGCACGGGTGCGGGAGAGGATACGCTGAGCGCCGCCACGACCGCCCGGCCTTCCTTCACCGGAGCGGCCATCACGGAACGGCCGCCCGCCGCCTTCTCATCGCCAGCCAGCACCGCCTGACCCCGCGAGAACACGGGCGCCGCGGCGCCCGCTTTTTCCGGCGACAGGAGCGAAACATCGGCACCCGGGAACAGTTCGCCCGCCAGCTCGACAAGTTTCTGGTGAATGGGCGCGGCCTCGAGGAAGGCGCCCAATTGAACGGCCGCCCCGGACAACGTGCGGCGCAGTTCCGCCCGGCGCGAAAGCCCGGCTGCGTGGGCCTCATAAAAAGAAATCTCTTTGCGGATCACGCGCGATTCCTCGAGCATCGATTCCCGCGTGGCGTCCACGGCCTTGCGCCGGTCGTCGGCGCGTCGCGTATGCCAGTCGACAAGAAAGATGCCCACCCACGACGCCGCGATCAGCATCGGCACGAGCGAAGCGGCTTCGGCCGCGAGACGGGGCCCGGCCATCGCGATGGCCACCGACACGCCGATGGCCACGAGAACGGCGGCGCCGGTGCCGGCGGCGAAGGCCATGGCCACCGCCACCGCCGGGAGAAGGGAAAGAAAAACAAACGACGGGAAGCCGGGAAGGAAACCGGCGGCGCCGGCGCCCACGGCAGCCAGCGAAAGAAGAAGGGCGGGAAGGACCTTACGCCGCGGGGAATTCATGGTTGATGGCCGCCTCGAGCGCGCGGACGACCTGGCGAAGGTCGCCGTCGGAAATGACGGCGGGCGGAAAGATGACGACGGTGTCGCCCAGCGGGCGGAGCCAGATGCCGTCGGTCAGCAGGCGGCGGCACACCGCGGCGCCGGCGCGGCGCGCGGCCGGAAAACGGACGTCGCCGTTCCGGTCGGCCACGAGCTCGACGCCCACCATCAGCCCCGCCTGGCGGATGCTGCCCACGTGCGGGTGGTCGGCCAGCCGCCGGAGTTCGTTTCTCAGGAGAATCGATTTCCGGCGCGCGACGACCACGGTTTTCTCGTCGCGAATCACCTTCAGGTTCTCGAGCGCCACCGCGCTTCCCATCGGGTGCGCGGTGTAGCTGTGGCCGTGGAAGAACGTTCGGCCTTCCTTCACGGGCGCGCGGAAGGCGCGGAACACGGTCTCGGTGGTCATCGTCGCGGCCAGCGGCGTGGTTCCGCCCGTCAGGGCCTTGGCCAGGCACAAAAAGTCAGGTTGAACGCCCTCCTGCTCGCAGGCGAACAGCGTGCCGGTCCGCGTGAAACCGGTGGCCACCTCATCGGCGATCAGCAGGACGTTCTCCTCACGGCAGATCTTCGCGAGCCCCGCCACATAGCCGGGAGGCATCGCGTTCATTCCCGTCGCCGCCTGCATGACCGGCTCGACGATCGCCGCGGCCACGCGGCCTTTGCTCCGCCTCAAAACTTTCCGCGCGTCGCCGAGACACTCCCAGCGGCAAGCGGTTTCCGCGCGCGCGTCACCCGGTTTCGGCACGACCTTCACGCTCTCGCCCGCGCGCGAGCGGTGCCGGAGGCCCGTCCGGTTGAACGGGCACCGGAAACAGGCGGGCGCCATCGCGAATTCGTTCTTCGCCAGAAGCGGACCGAATTTGGAATGGAACGCGCCGATGCTGCCGACCGACACCGCGCCGAGCGTATCGCCGTGGTACGACCCGCGAAGCGCCAGGAACGCGGGCCGCGCCTTCCCGGTGGTCTCGATCCAGTACTGGAAGGCCATCTTGAGCGCGACTTCGACGGCGGTGGCGCCGTTGTCGGAAAAAAACGTGCGCGTGAGGCCGCGCGGCGCGAGAGAAGCGAGCTCGCGAGCGAGCAGGACGGCGGGTTTATGCGAGAGGCCGAGGAAGCTGCTGTGCGCGATCTTGCCGATCTGGCGCTTGAGGGCGGCGTCGAGCCGCGGGTGGCGGTGGCCGTGAAGGTTAACCCAGAGCGAGGAAACGCCGTCGAGATAGCGCTTTCCCCGCAGGTCGGTGAACGTGGCGCCGCGTCCGGACTCAACCAGGATCGTCGGCTCGTTCTCCCAAAGATAATGCTGCGTGAACGGGTGCCAGACGAACTGCTTGTCCCACCGCTCGACCTGGGCGGCGCTGGGCCCCGTTACTGCCCGGGGCCGGAGAGCCATTTCATCAAGCGGGCGGCGAGGTCGGGCGTGATCATCTGCACGCCGTGCCCGGGGGGAACGTCGGTCCACAGCGTGTCGGCGGGAGCGAGGTTCTGAAGGCGGAGGCTGCTTTGAAAAGCGTATTTGTCGTCGACACTGGCCACGATGAGCGTGGGCGATTTGATCTGGATGATGTCCGTCTCCGGCTTGAATTCCATGTAGTTGAGGCCGGGTGACAGCAGAACGAGGCCTTTCACAGGAGACGAGATGGCCGCGTAGCGCGCGGCCACGTTCGCGCCGAGGCTGGCGCCGATGACCGCCACCGACGAACGCGCCACGCCCTGAGATTCGAGGAACCGGAGACCGGCGCCGAGGTCGTCCGTCATGCGTTCCCATGGCGAGCCGGGGCCGGGCGAGCCCAGGGCGGCGATGCCCTTTTTCTCGCGGTCCGAGGCGCCGTGGCCGCGCGCGTCGTAGGCGAGCGAACCCCAGCCGGCTTTTCCGAGCGCGTCGGTGAGAGGAAGCCACTCTTCCTTCGTCGACGACAAACCATGAAGGAGGACGACGACCGGCTGGCCGGCCGCGGCTTTCCGGTAACTGGCGGCGAGGGTCTTCCCGTCGCGGGTGAGGAACGTGACCTTCCGCGACTTCTCGACGCCGGCGGCGCGCAGGGTGGCGGCCGTCAGCAGGACCGCAGTGAACAAAGTGACGAGTCGGCGCATGGTGTTCCTTGGTTACGGGAGATGGGGCCAGTGGAAGAGGCCGCGTTTGGCGAGAAAGCGGGCGAGCGCGTCGAAGTCGGCGACGAACTTCGGCTGGTGCGGCACGACCATCACGCGCCGGTCCAGGATGCGCCGAAGGACCTGAGGGTTCGTGCGCTGGGCGAAACTCTTGCCGTCCCAGTTGTTGATGACGAGGCCGGCGAGCGGGATGCCCGCGTGCTTGAGCATGTTGATGGTGAGCAGGGAGTGGTTGATCGTTCCGAGATCGGGTTTCGAGACCACGATGGCGGCCAATTTCATTCGCGCGATGAGGTCGATGATGAAGAAGTCGCGCTTGAGCGGCACCATCAGGCCGCCGGCGCCCTCGACGACCATGAAATCGTGGCGGCGGTCGAGTTCCTTGTAGGCGGTCATGATGCGGTTGACGTCAACGGACTTGCGCTCGAGGCGGGCGGCGGGCCAGGGGGCCAGCGGGTTCTTGAAGCAATAGGGGTTGAGGAGGTCGAGGGAGTCGCTCGTGGCGGCGGCCTGGCGGAGGTGGAGCGCGTCGAGGGAAACCCAGCGAGGATGCGAGCCTTCGCGGCGGGAGTCGCCCGTGGCCACGGGTTTCATCACGCCGACATTGAAGCCCTTGTGAAGGAGAGCCCGCGCGATGCCGCCGGCAATGATTGTCTTCCCGCAGTTCGTGTCGGTGCCCGTCACGAAGACGCCCTTAACCAGCTTGGACAATCCGATCTCCTTCCCGATGGGGACGCTCGCCATACGATTCAAACGCGGCGAGAAGTTCTTTCAACCAGCGGCGGTCTTCACGATACGTGATCGAGAGCCGCACGCGCCCCTCGCCAGGCGATACCGTCGGTGGGCGAATGGACGGTACAAAAAATCCTTTTTTCAATAAATGGCCGGAGAGCTTCTGCGTGGAGACCACGCTTCCCGTCCACACCGGCACGATGGGCGACACGCTCGCCAGGGTGTCATAGCCCAGTTTCTTGAGTCCCAGGCGAAGCTCGTCGGCGTCACCCATCACGCGGTCGCGGCGGTCGGTGAGCGACGGGAGAAGGTCGAGCGCGGCCAGGGAGGCGCCCGCGCAGGCCGGGGCCAACGCCGTGGTGAAAAGGAAAGATCGGCAGCGCGTGACGAGCAGGTCGATGATGGTGCGGCGGGCGGCCACGAAGCCCCCCTGCGACGCCAGCGCCTTGGACAGCGTGCCCACGTGAAGGTCAATGCGGTCCGACAGCTTGTCTTCCCACGCCACGCCCTTGCCGTTGGGGCCGGTGACGCCGATCGAATGCGCCTCGTCGAGATAGACCAGCGCGTCGTGGAGCCGGGCGGCGCCGGCGATCTCCGCCAGCGGCGGGCGGTCACCGTCCATCGAGAAGAAGCCTTCGGTCACCACCACCGCGCGCCGGCGACCTTTCCGTTTGCGCGACAGCACCTTGTTCAGGTCAGCCGTGTCGTTGTGGGCGAAGGGAGCGTAGGCCGCGCCGGACAGGCGGACGCCGTCGATGATCGACGCGTGACAGAGGCGGTCAAACACGACAAGGTCGGAAGGGCCCAGGAGCGCCGGAAGGATTCCGGTGTTCGCGTGGTAGCCGGAACTGAAAACGATGGCGGCGTCTTTGCCGAGAAAATCGGCGATCCGGTTCTCGAGGCTCGTGTGCAGATCCGATGTGCCGGCGAGAAGCCGCGACGACGTTCCCCCCGTCCCCAGCCGCTCAAGAGCGGCGCGCGCGCCGCCGACCACTGACGGATGCGTCGAGAGGCCGAGGTAATCGTTCGATGACAGGTTGAACACCCCGTCGTCGGACATCCGCAGCGTGCGGGCGAGGCCCTTGGCCCGCAGGTCTTCCAGCTCGCGGTCGAACCCGTCGTCGCCTCCGCGAAGGCGGGGGTCCATCTCTTCTGGATTCCCGCTTTCGCGGGAATGACGTTCGGGGCTCACGCGCGCTCCCATAAGACCGCGCCCATCTGGCCGCCGAACCCGTAGGAAAGGGAAAGCGCCGACGCGACGGGGCCCTCGAGGGCGGCGCCGCGCACCAGCGGGAAGGAACAGAGCTCATCGGGCTCGGACACGTTGAGCGAGGGCGGCATGACGCCGCGTTCCACGGCCAACGCGGCGAACGCCGCTTCCACCGCTCCGGCCGCGCCGAGCAGATGTCCCGTCGCGGCTTTTGTGGAGCCCACATAAATCTTCGCGTCAGCGCCGAAGGCGCGCGTCAGGCCCTTGGCCTCCGCCGCGTCGTTGATCGCGGTGCCCGTTCCGTGGGCGTTCACATAGGCCGGAGCGGATTTCCCCGCGCAAACCGCATTGATGAGGCGCGCCACGTCGATGCCGTTATCGTCGAGCCGGATGGCATCGACGGAGCTTTGGCGAAGAGACGCGCGAACGAGACGGGCCAGCGGCCGGCCGCCGCGCGCGCGGCAGGCCTCTTCGGACTCGAGCACCAGCACCGCGGCGCCCTCGCCCATGGCGAAGCCGCTACGCTGGCGGTCAAAAGGCCGAACGGAAGCGGGGTCGGTCCCTTCGGCGAGCACGCCGAGCCGATGGAAGCCCGCGCGGTAAAAATCGGTGAGGCTGGATTCCGCCGCGCCCGCGAGCGCGACGTCGCACGCGCCGCTCTTGATCCAGGAGGCGGCGGTCTCGATGGCGGCCACGCCGGTGGCGCACGCGGCGGCCACGTTGGCTGAGGGGCCGTTCAGGTTGAGATGGGTCTTTACCACGGACTCGAGCGACCAGCCGCTGAACGACGCGAGTAGAAGCTGGGCGTCGGCGGCGCCGTCGTCGGCGAAAAGGGGTTTGCTCTGGCCAATGGCGCAGCCCACCTCGCGTGCCTGAACGTCGACGCCGGATTGGACCAGCGCCTCTTCGGCGGCGAGGACCACGAAATCTCCCGCGCGCGAGTGGGCGCCGTTGGCGGAGACGCCGCGCACGCGCGCGATGAGCGCGCCTTTCTCAGCGCGGATGCCGGTCTCGCCTTCAATCAGGCGCTGCCAGGTGGCTTCGCGCGAACTGCCGAGCGGCGTGATCAGGCCGATGCCGGTGACAACGATGCTTTTCATGGTTACCAGATCCTCGATTCGAACGGAAACACCTGGCCCGTCACCGACTGAAGCTTGGCGACGCCGACGACAAAACGTCCGAGCTCCTCGCGGTCGGGCATGCGGCCGCCCAGCAGGTGCTGCTCGCGGATCTTGGCTTCAAATTTTTCCCAGTACTCGCGGTTGATGTCGGTGACGTGGAAACCCGGGAGGATGGCGTTCGCGCGGATGCCATTGGGCCCTTCTTCCAGCGCGAGGGACTTCATCAGCGCGATCACGCCCGCTTTGGCGGCGGCGTAGTTGGCGGCGCCCCGCGCGCCGCGGGGGGCGGCGTAGGAACTCATGAACAGAATCGCGCCGTCGCGGCGTTTTCGAAGAAGCGGCAACGCCGCGCGCGTGCAGTAGAACGAGCCGTCCAGGTTTCCGGCCACCACGTCGCTCCATTCCTCGTCGGTCATGCGGGCGATCGGGCGATTTTTCACGAGGCCGGCATTGTTGACCAGAACATCGAGGCGCCCGAAATGTTTGTCGACCGCCTTCATCATCGCGTTCACCTGCGACGACTTCGAGACGTCGGCCTTCACGACAAAGGCGCGCGCGCCGGCGGCCTCGACGATCTTCGCGGTGGCTTTCGCTTCGTCGAGTTGGGTGTTGTAGTGAATGGCCACGTCGTAGCCTTCGCGGGCGAAGGCCGAGGCGATCTCACGGCCGAGGCCGCGGCTGGCGCCGGTGACGAGCGCGATGGGACGGTTATTCATGGAAAACGTCCGAGGTTGTCATTGCAGGGAGCGTCCTCTATCGTCATTCCCGCGAAAGCGGGAATCCAGACTCGACGAGAACTGGGCCCCCGCTTTCGCGGGGGTGACGGGCGGGTTTCAGTTCCCCTTCGGGCGCCGAAGCGCCGAGGGTTTTCTCGAGGAAGTCATCGGGACGGCCGAGAACGCGGTAGCCGAGATCGCGAATCATCTCGAGGTCGGCGCGGGCGGACTGGCCTTTCGTGGTGAGGTAGTCGCCGAGGAAAATGGAGTTGGCGACCATGAGGCCGAGAGGCTGAAGGTGGCGCAGGTGGACTTCGCGTCCGCCGGCGATGCGAAGCTCTGCCGACGGATGGATCAGGCGGAACATGGACAGGATGCGCAGGCAGCGCATCGGCGTAAGATTGTTCTTCTTCGCCAGCGGCGTGCCCTCGATCGGAATCAGGAAATTCACCGGCACCGATTCCACCTTCTGGCGGCGCAGCGCGAAGCCGACCTCGACCAGGTCTTCATCCGTCTCGCCCATGCCCGTGAGCACGCCCGAGCACGGCGACATGCCGCCGGCCTTGGCTTTCTCCACGGTGTCCACGCGGTCGTTGTACTTGTGCGTGGCGCAGATGCGGTCGTAGAACGACGCGCTCGTGTTCAGATTGTGATTGTACGCGTCGACGCCCGCGGCCTTAAGCTTCTCGGCCTGGCCTTCCATCAGGAGACCGAGGCACGCGCAGACTTCCACGTCGGGGCGGGTCTTCTTGAGTTCCTTCACGGCGTCGCAGAACTGATCGAGCTCGCGGTGGCTGGGCCCGCGGCCACTGGCCACGAGACAGGCGCGCGTCGCGCCCGCGGCCATGCCGGTCTCGGCCTGGCGAATGATCTCCTCGGGCTTCATGAGCGGATACTTCTCGATGGGCGCCGTGGAATCCGCGGCCTGCGAGCAATAGTGGCAGTCTTCCGGGCACAACCCGGATTTCACGTTCACGAGGTGATTCAACTTCACCTGGTTCCCGAAAAACTTTTGCCGCGCCCGAGAAGCGGCCGCCACGACGGAAGGCGTCTCCGCGTCACTGGCCTGAAGAATGGAAAGCGCTTCTTCGCGCGTGAGTTCTTCCCCGCGGATGGATTTGTCGGCGATGGATTCCCAAATAGACATTCTTATCTCCCGTTCGTCGTTCCCGCGAAAGCGGGAACCCCTTCAATGGGCCCCCGCTTTCGCGGGGGCGACGGCTGACTCTAAAGTGTCTCCGGCGCGTTGACGCCGAGCAGGCCGAGGCCCTGGGCGACGCGTTTGCGGATGGCGTCGACGAGGCCCAGGCGGAACGTGCGCACGGCGGGGTCGTCGACCAGCACGTGGCACTTCTCATAAAAGCTGTGGTAGCGGCCGGCGAGGTCCTGAAGATACACGGTCAGGTGGTGGTTGCTGCCGTCCTTGGCGCAGGTCTCGACGGTGCGGTCGAACGAGCTTAAATGCAGCAGCACGTTCTTCTCTTCCGGCGCGATGGTCGCCGTCCCGGCCGTCACGGGAGCGGTGAGGTCGATCTCCCCCTGAACGTAGCCCTTCTTCTCGGCTTCCTTGAAAATGGAGCAGCAGCGCGCGTACACGTACTGGACGTAGAAAACGGGGTTATCCGACGCCTGCTTCTTGGCCAGGTCGATGTCGAACTCGTAATGCGCTCCGGGGCTGCGCAGGGCGAAGAAGAAACGCACGGCGTCTTTCCCCACTTCGTCGACGAGTTCCTGGAGGCTGACGATGTCACCGGCGCGCTTGGACATTTTCTCGCCGCCCTTGATCGAGATCATCTGGTTGAAAATGATGTCCATCTTTTTCGCGTCGCGCCCGAGCGCGGTCATGGCGCCCTTGAGCCGCTGGGCGTAACCGTGATGGTCGGCGCCCCAGATGTTGATGATGTGCTCGAAGCCGCGTGAGAATTTGTCTTCATGATAAGCCATGTCGGCGGCGAAATACGTGGGCGCCTCGTTGGTTTTCTGAAGCACGCGGTCCTTCTCGTCACCGAACTCGGTGGCGCGGAACCACGTGGCGCCGTCGTTTTCGAAAACGTGGCTGCGGTCGCGCAGCGTCTTAATCAGGTCCATCACCGCGCCGCGCTCGTGAAGCGACGTTTCGGAATACCACTGGTCAAAACTCACGTCGAAGTCAGCGAGCGTCTTCTGGATGATCTTGAGGATGCGCTTGCTGGCGTAGCCGGCGGCGTCGGCTTCCGTGAACGTCATCTGCGTGGGCTGGATCGGAGCGAACGATTTCCCATCCGCCACCGCCTGTCTGGCGATGTCGAGCACGTAGGCGCCCTTGTAGCCGTCCTCGGGAAAATGGACGTCCTCGCCCTTCACCTCGCGGATACGCGCTTCCATGGAGAGCCCGAGCTTGCGGATCTGCCCGCCCGCGTCGTTGATATAGAACTCGCTGGTAACGTCGTGGCCGAGGTAGCGGTGGATGCGCACGAGCGAATCGCCCAGCGCCGCGCCGCGGCCGTGCCCGACGTGCAACGGACCGGTCGGGTTGGCGGACACGAACTCAATGAGCGTTTTGGGGCCGGTGTTGGGAACGATGGTCTTCTCACCCGCGAGAAGGCTTTTCAGCTCCGTCTTGAGCGCCGCGTCGGAGAGCCACACATTGATGAAGCCCGGGCCGGCCACTTCCACCTTCGAGATGAGGTCGTGCGGGCCGAAAGACGACGCGATGGCTTCGGCGAGCTTCTTCGGGGCCTCGCCCAGGTCCTTGGCGATGACCAGCGCGACGTTGGCGGCGAGGTCGCCGGGCACGCGCGGCGGCGGCACCGAGAGGTCAAAGGCGGGCAGGGAGAACGAGGCGCTGCCCCGCTCGTGCAGCACTTCAAGCGTGCGCGCCGTGATGAGGTCTTTGATCGCGTTGAAGATCATGAGCTTGCTGTCATTGCGAGGAGGCCAAAAGCCGACGCGGCAATCTCAGCGGCCGATTCATGCGATTGCTTCGTCACGTTGTTCCTCGCAATGACAATTAGCGGCGGGAGGTCTTTTTCCGGGCCAGCTTTCGCGAGGACTTGGCCTGGGGCCGGGCGCGCTTCGACGGCTTTGAAGGCTTCTTCGCGCCTTTGCGAACGGGTTTGGCGGCCTTGGCCGGGGCCGTGGGGCTCCACTGAACGGGACGGCCGCGCTCCCAGAGTTTCTCGATGGAATAGAACTCGCGGGTCTTCGCGTCCATGATGTGGACGATGAGCCCTCCGTAATCGAGCACGCGCCAGAGGTGGCCGCGCTGACCGTCGGTGCGCGTCAGGCTTCCGCCGGAATGGCGGAGCGCTTCGCGGATCGCGTCTTCCAGGGCGCGGATGTGGACGTGCGACGTGCCGGTGATAAACACGAAATAGTCCGAAAGCGTGGATTCCTTGCTGACGTCGAGGGCCACGATCTTCTCGCCCATCTTGTCATCGGCGGCGACGGCGGCGAGTCTGGTAAGGCGTAGGGCGTCTGCTTTGCTCATTCTGACCTCGGGGGTGATTTTGCGTATTTAACCAAATGCGTCCCGTCGGAGATACGTCATCCCCGCGAAAGCGGGGATCCAGGCTGGGCTCCCGCTTTCGTGGGAACGACGATTCAGTTCCCCCCAAAATTGGAGCCCAGCACCACCTCGACGTCGACCAGCGCCCGCTTGTTCGGCTCCGAATGGTAATTATCGACGCCGAGCGACTCCGATACGGTCCGGGCGTTACCGATCCGGCCCTTGCGGTCGATCACGCGCGTCTGAAGCTGCTCGGCGGCGTAATTGCCCCAATCCACCACGTCGAAACCCGAGCGCCGGAGCTGGCGGGTGATCTTGTAAGCCAGCCCCGCGTGGCCCGAGGCGTTCCAGACGTTGACCGTGATGGTGCCCGACTGCGGCGCGATGTCGGGGACCTCCTCCACCGGCGGGCGGCCGGCGATCAGGTGCGAAGCCATTTCAGCGGCCATGGCGCGGTTGGGCATCCAGAACGGCCCCGACGGCTTCCCGGGCAAAATGTAGAAACCGGTGTTGTCCGAGCGCACGCGGCGCACGGCCGCGGCGAGGTAGACCACGTCCCAGAACGACAGGTTGGTCTGCAGGCTCGTGGCCACCACGGCCATCATGCGCGGCACCTTGAACACCATCATCGGGTTGGCCAGGCGCTTGATCAAATTGCGGATGAACTCCTGCTGGCGGTAGATGCGGCCGCGGTCGCCCGTCTGGCCGCGAAAGCGGACATAGCGAAGCGCTTCCTCGCCCTTGAGCAGATAACGCCCGGGTTCCTTGTGAAAGTGGTAGTTGCCGGCGTTGTCGTCGTAGTGCATCGGGATCTTCACCGTCACCCACACGCCGCCCACCAGGTCCACCATGTGCATGAAACCAGAGAAGTCGAAGCCGATGTGATAAGGCACGGCCACGCGCACGGGGCCACTTGAAAGAAGGGTTTCGACGCCGCCGCGAATGCGTTCGGCCGCCTTCTCGCGGTCGGCCGAGCGGCGCAGGTGATAGCCGTAAATTTCGTTGACCCGTTTGAAGCGGTAGCCGGGGATGTTCACGCGCGTGTCGCGCGGGATGTTCAGGACGCCCATGTAATTTTCGGCGGGGTCGAACACGGCGAGCATCAGTGTGTCGGTGTGGCGCGAGAGGTCGGCGGCGTCGACGCCGAAGCAGAGCACCACGACGCGCTGGCCGCTGTCGAGCGCCCGCGCCACCGGCGAGGTGGCCGCACCCAGCAGGCAGACGACGATGAGCGCCATCATGCCCGCCGCCACGCGGCGCATCCATTTCATCCTCATGTCCAGAGGCTGTTCCAGGCGGCGACCGGCATGGGGTGGATGCGCTTTCCCCTGCGAAGCTGATCTTTTATTTTAACGGCGAGCGCTTCGCGCAGGCCGGCGCGAAGGTCTTCGCGTGCCAGACGACGAATGCGGCGCGCATCCTTGAACCGGCGGTCATAAGCCGCGAGGTCGGCAACGAAGAGAATGGTCTCGGGTTTCTCCATCGGAAGTCGCCCGAGCGTGTGCGAGGCCACGGCGCGGACCTGAGCCGCGGTGCGGATCCAGCCGTTTTCCTTCGCCACGTCCGCGCTCACATAGGCATGAAGGAGATTGGGAGAGTCAGGCAAGATGAACTGCAGCCCCGGCACCCGGAGACGTCGGCGGCGCGCGTAAAAAATCAACTGCCTGGGCTTCCATTCCTTGGCGCAGTCGTGCACCAGGCCCGCCATGCGGGCGTCGTCGACGTTCCAGCCGTGGATCTTCGCCAGTTCGCCCGCCAGCCGCGCAACGGCGAGGCTGTGGCGAAAACGGTTTTTGGACAATTCCTTCTCGAGGATCTTCGAGACGTCGGCGAAGGACGTCATCGATAGAGACCGCGGCGGACGATCTCTTTAAACACGGCGGGAGCGACGCCCTTCGGGCGGCGGCCGGCGGCGACGGACGCGCGGACCTCGGTGGCAGAGACGTCGGGGAAAAAACCGCGGAGGCGATGCACGCGCGCTTCGAGGGCGGCGGGCAAAGCGCGCCATTTCGCGCCCGGGCGGCGGCCCGAGACGACCGTGGCGATCTTCACGATGTCGCCCGGCGCGCGCCAGCGCGCAAAGTCCGCCAGCGTGTCGGAACCGGTGATCAGGAAAATTTCATCTCTCGGGTGGGAGCGGCGGTAGGCGCGCAGGGTGGTGATGGTGTAGGACAGGCCGCGCCGCTTTATTTCCCAGTCGGCGGACTTGAGCTTCGCCGAGCCGCGCAGGACGAGCTTCACCAGCGAGAGTCGGACGGCGGCGGGCGTCTGACGTTGACCGGCCTTGAAGGGCGATCGCGGCGAGACGATGAAATAAACGCGGTCGAGATTGAGCTGGTGGAGGGCGGCGGTGGCCAGCTTGAGGTGCCCGTCGTGGACCGGGTCGAAGCTTCCGCCGAAGAGACCGACTCTCATACTGTCATCGCGAGCCGCGCGAAGCGCGGCGTGGCGATCTCATGAGATTGCTTCGTCGCAAACAGCGCTCCTCGCAATGACACCCTATTCTCGGATCTGGCCAGTTCCTTCCACCAAATACTTCGTGGTTGTCAGCTCGCGCAGTCCCATGGTGCCGCGGGCGTGGAGCTTCTGGGTGGAAATGCCGATCTCGGAGCCGAAACCGAAGACGCTGCCGTCGTGAAGGCGCGTGGACGCGTTCACCATGACGCACGACGAGTCGATCGCCTTCTGAAACATATCGGCGTTTTTCTTGTCTTCGGTGATGATGCTTTCCGTGTGGCCGGAGCCGTGGCGGTTGATGTGCTCAATGGCTTCCTGAATGGTGTCTACGATCTTGATGGACAGGATGAGGTCGTGATACTCCGTGTCCCAGTCCTCATCGGTGGCTTCCTTCGCCTGGGCGACCAGGCCGCGCACGCGGTCGTCGCCGCGCATCTCGACGCCGGCGCGCAGGTATTCTCCCGCGAGCTTCGGAAGCATGTCCCACATCATGTACTCGTGGATGATCAGCGTCTCCATCGCGTTGCACACGCCGGGACGCTGCACCTTCGCGTTCACGGCGATCTTCACCGCCTTGTCCATGTCGGCGAACTTGTCGATGTAGACGTGGCAGACGCCCTTGCCGTGGCCGAGCACCGGCACGCTCGCGTTGGCGCGCACGGACTTGATCATCTCCTCGGAACCGCGGGCGATGATGAGGTCGACGAGTCCGCTCAACTGGCCGAGCGCGGTGATGCTGCGGCGGTCGCCCGGCGGCAGGAACTGGATGGCCTCGGCCGGCAGTCCCGCGGACGCGAGCGCCTTCGAAATGATGTCGACGAGAAGCCGGTTGGAGTTGACGGCCTCGGAACCACCGCGCAGGATGGCGGCGTTGCCGGACTTGAGACAGAGCGCCCCCGCTTCCGCGGTCACGTTCGGACGGGATTCGTAAATGATGCCGATGACGCCGAGCGGCACGCGGACCTGTTTGATCTTGAGGCCATTGGGGCGCGTCCACTCGCGCATGATCTCGCCGGTCGGGTCGGCCAGGTGGGCGATTTCCTGAACGCCCTCGGCCATGGCCTTCACGCGCTCGGGCGTGAGGGTGAGGCGGTCGAGCAGGGCCTTGGACAACCCGCTCTTTTCCCCTGCCGCGACATCCTGTTGGTTCGCCGCGACGATGGCGTCGGTGGCGGCGATGATGGCGTGGGCGATCGCATGGAGGGCGCGGTTCTTCGCGTCGGTGTCCACCAACGCCAGCGCCATGCCCGCCGCGCGCGCCTGGCGCCCGATCACGGCGACCTGTTCTTCGAGAGTGGTATTCATTTGCGTTGTCATATTGTCATTGCGAGCTCAGCGCGAAGCGCTGGGCGTGGCAATCTCATCAATCGCGACCATGAGATCGCCACGTCGGCTGTGGCCTCCTCGCGATGACATCATTTCGAGAGGATTTGGCGGAGAACGTACGGCATGATTCCGCCGTGGCGATAGTACTCGATCTCCTTGGGGGTGTCGATTCGCAGGACCGCCTTGAACTCCCGCTTCTGGCCGTTCGTCGTGGTGCGCACGGTCACCAGCTTGAGCGGCTTCAAATCGTTCTCGATCCCCTCGATGTCGAACGTCTCCTCGCCGGTGATATCGAGCGCGCCGGCGTTCTGGCCCTCTTCGAACTGGAGCGGAAGCACGCCCATCATCACGAGGTTGCTGCGATGGATGCGCTCATAGCTTTCCGCGAGGACCGCGCGGATGCCGAGCATGCGCGTTCCCTTGGCCGCCCAGTCGCGCGACGAGCCCGAACCATATTCCTTGCCCGCGACGATGATGAGCGGCACGTTCTCTTTCTCGTAGGCCATCGCCGCGTCATAGATGGGCGTGACGTTGCCGCCCGGAAGCTTGCGCGTCACGCCGCCCTCGGTGCCGGGCGCGAGCAGGTTCTTCAGGCGCACGTTCGCGAACGTTCCGCGGATCATGACCTCATGGTTGCCGCGGCGCGCCCCGTAGGAATTGAAATCGGCTTTTTTCACGCCGTTCTCGACCAGGTAATTTCCGGCCGGGCTGTCGAGGGCAATCGAACCCGCCGGAGAAATGTGATCGGTGGTCACCGAGTCGCCGAGAAGCGCGAGAACGCGCGCCTGCCTAACATCGCTAACGGCGGCCGGGGTGCGCGGCACGTTTTCGAGGAACTGCGCCCGGCGGATGTAGGTGGACTTCGCGTCCCAGGCGAATGTGTCGCCCTTGGGGGCGGGCACGGCCTTCCACGGCGCGTCGCCTTCAAACACCTGGCCGTATTGCTTGGCGAAGAATTCGGAGCGCACGGCCTTGCGCGTGGCGTCCTGCACCTCGGCGTTCGTCGGCCAGATGTCTTTCAGGAAAATTTTCTTTCCGTCCTTCCCCGTGCCGAGCGCTTCGGTGGTGAGATCGAGGTCGATGCGGCCGGCGAGCGCGTAGGCCACCACGAGCGGCGGGCTCATGAGGTAGTTCGCGCGCACCATCGGGTGGATGCGGCCCTCGAAGTTGCGGTTGCCCGAGAGCACGGACGCGACGACGAGCTCTTTCTCCTTGATTCCCTTCTCGATGTCCTCGGGCAGCGGACCGGAGTTGCCGATGCACGTGGTGCAGCCGAAACCGACGAGGAAGAAGCCGAGGTTCTCGAGCGACTCGAGAACGTCCGCGGCCTTGAGATAATCGATGACGACTTTCGAGCCCGGCGCGAGGCTGGTCTTCACCCACGGCTTGGACTTAAGTCCCAGCGCCGCGGCTTTCCGGGCGAGCAGGCCCGCCTGGACGAGGACGCCCGGGTTGGACGTGTTCGTGCAACTGGTGATGGCGGCGATGACCACCGACCCATCGACAAGCGCGTTCGGGTTCACGGGGTGATCGGTGTCGATGGACGGCTTCGGCTGGACGCCGACCGGGCCTTCGCTGGCCATCTTGGCCGGCGTGGACAGCGGCGCGGCGGCGACGCCCGCGAGGACGGGCGCCGGCGTCTTCTTGACGAGCGACGGCAGCGCCGCGAGGAACGACGACTTCGTGTCGGCGAGGTTCACGCGATCTTGCGGACGCTTGGGCCCGGCGACGCTGGCGCCGACCGTGGACAGGTCGAGCTCGAGCGTGTCGGAGAAAACCGGGTCGGGGGTGGCGTCGGTGCGGAACAGGCCCTGCTCCTGGCAGTAGGCCCGAGCGCGGTCGATGACATCGGACGGGCGCGCGGAGAGCTTGAGATAGGTGAGCGTCTCTTCGTCGACCGGAAAGAATCCCACCGTGGCGCCGTATTCGGGCGCCATGTTGGCGATGGTGGCGCGGTCCGGCAAAGAGAGCGCCGAGAGGCCGGTGCCGTAGAACTCCACGAATTTTCCGACGACGCCCCTCTTGCGAAGCATCTGGGTGACCGTCAGGACGAGATCGGTGGCCGTCGCGCCCTCGGGCATGCGGCCCTTGAGTTTGAAGCCGACCACCTGCGGAATCAGCATGGAGACCGGCTGGCCGAGCATGGCGGCCTCCGCCTCGATGCCGCCCACGCCCCAGCCCACGATGCCGAGGGCGTTGATCATGGTGGTGTGCGAGTCGGTGCCGATGAGCGTGTCCGGAAAAGCGAAGCCCTCGCGGGTGGTGACCACCTGGCCCAGGTACTCCAGGTTCACCTGGTGAACGATGCCCGTGCCCGGGGGCACGACGCGGAAATTGCGGAGCGACGACTGGCCCCACTTGAGAAACGAGTAACGCTCGCCGTTGCGGCTGTACTCGAGGTCGACGTTTTCGCCGAAAGCGTTCGGCCCACCGAAGCGGTCCACCTGGACGGAATGATCGATGACGAGGTCGACGGCCTGAAGCGGGTTGATGGCGGCCGGGTTTCCGCCGAGGGCGGCCACGGCGTCGCGCATCGACGCGAGGTCGACCACGCACGGCACGCCCGTGAAGTCCTGGAGGATGACGCGGGCCGGCATGAAGGAAATTTCCTGATCGCTCTGCTTTGAGGCGTCCCAGCCGGCCACCGCGCGAATGTGGTCCTGCGTCACGTTGAGGCCGTCTTCCTGGCGGAGGACGTTTTCGAGGAGGATCTTGATGGTGAAGGGCAGCCTGTCGATGTGCCCGACCCCGGCCCTGGCGAGCGACTTCAGCGAGAAATATTGGTGGTTGGTTCCGCCGGCGTTCAGGGCCGACCGGGTTTTGAAGGTGTCGATGCTCTTGCTCATGGCTCTCCTCGGGAAATGTGTGCGAAAATTTATCAAATTCTTTAACGTCGCCGGACGGCGGAACGTTCGAGACACCATCGGCCAAAAAAGCTACGGTCGCGCTCCATGTTCAACCCGTACGTCGTTCTCTTCTGGCGCCGGCTGCTCTTCCCCTTGGGCGCCCGAAGCCGCGACATCAACCGTCTGGCCTGGGCCGCGGCGGCCGTTTTCGTCTGCGTGGTGCTGGCGCCGCAAAAGAGAAGAAGTTATCCGCATGATCTCTACCAGTTCTGGGTCACTGGCCAGGCCCTCAAGACGATGCCCGTGCACGACATCTATTCCCCGCAAGACCAGCAGACGGTAACGCAGGAGTTCAAAGAACGCGCGGCTGACATTCGCTCGCCTGGATTGAGGGCCACGACGATGCGGGTCAACAAAATCAACTACACGGCGACCCCGCTGCTGCTCGTCGTCATGAATTTGTTCTATTCCGGCGATTTCGAGGTCGACCTCGCGCGGTTCCGCGTCGTCTCGGCATTGCTCTTTGGCTTCGGCTTCATCGCGCTCGCGGCCTCGCTGGGGTTCCCGGGAATCGGGGCGCTCATTCTGCTCATCGCATTCTCCAAATTCTCATGGCCGTACCAGATGAACACAATCGTGGTCAATGTGAGCGGCGCACAGGCGGGCGCGTTCATGCTGATCCTGTCGATGCTGCGCGGGGCCACCCCGGTGAGACTGGGACTCTTCGGCTTTCTGCTGGGTTTTCTCAACCTCCTGAAGCCGACACTGGCCCCGGCCGCCCTTCTCCTCCTGATCCATTTCTCGGCGCAACGCCGTTGGCTCGAGGTCGCGTGGTACGCCGCCGGTCTCGCGCTGGCCGCCGTCGTCGGACTGGCCGTTCCCTGGTTCATCTTCGGATCGGCCTGCACCTGGTGGAGCTGGCGGGCGGCGATGCCGGTGGCCTGTTTTACCCCCTGGGGGCTCAACGGCGGCTTTTTGACGAAGCTGACAGGGCTCAAGGACCCGGCTTTCCTCGGGGTGTTTTCGGCGATCTTGACGTTGGCCGCAATGGCCGTCGTCGCGCTGTCCGGAGGCCGTTTCGACGCGAGCCGCCGCCAGCGTTGGGTTCAGGATGCCGGCGCGGCGGCCCTCGGGGCGCTTCTCTCGCTGCTGGCGTCCCCGATCGTTCGGTCCCACTATTTCCTGGCCGCCGTCCCCGCCGCGCTCATCGCCCTCCGTCCAGCCGGGATGCTCCTGTCGATCAGCGCCACGAGAAGAACGCTTTGTTATCTCGCCGTGTTTTTGCTCGTCGCCCATCCGCTGTTTCGCTTCCTCGGTCTGACGCGATGGCCCAATCACGGCCTCTGGACCTTTGCCGGCGTCTGGATCCTGGCCGCGGTGCTCATCCGGGACCGGTTCGCGGCCGCCTCGCAGGTCGGTCTTACGGACGACGGCCGTCAGGGTCGCCCCTAGGCAACCTTTCGTAGCGTCCCCGTAGCCTTTTCCGTCCTGCGTCGGCTATAGTTCCTATTGATGCGATCCAGCTTCCTTGTTTTCGGCAGCCCTGCCATTGAAGAGTCTGAAGTCGAGGCCGTCGTAAAAACAATGCGCTCCGGCTGGCTTGGTACCGGCCCCCGGGTGGGCGAGTTCGAGTCGACGTTCCGCGCGTATACGGGAGCCCGGCACGCGCTCGCTCTCAACTCGTGCACCGCCGGACTGCACCTGACGCTGATGTGCCTGGAGCTCAAGCCGGGCGACGAGGTCATCACCACACCCCTCACTTTCTGCGCCACCGCCAACGCCGTCATCCATGCCGGCGGCAGGCCCGTTTTCGCCGACGTTGAACCGGGCACGATGAACATCGATCCCGCGAAGATCGAGGCCGCCATCACCCCGAAGACCCGCGCCATCATTCCCGTCCATTTCGCCGGCCGGCCCTGCAACATGGACGCGATCATGGACATCGCCCAACGCCACAACCTGCCGGTCATCGAGGACGCGGCGCATGCCACCGAAAGCGTCTATAAGGGGCGAAAGATCGGGAACATCGCCGACGCCACCGTTTTCAGTTTCTACGTGACCAAGAACATCGTGACCGGCGAAGGCGGCATGGTGACCACCAACCGCCAGGACTGGGCCGACCGCATCAAAGTCCTCGGCCTTCACGGCATGAGCAAAGACGCCTGGAAGCGGTATTCCGACGATGGTTTCAAGCACTACGACGTCCTCTATCCCGGCTTCAAGTACAACATGATGGACCTTCAGGCCGCCATCGGCGTCGAGCAAATGAAGCGCGTCGGCCCGTACCACGCCCGCCGACAGGCCATCTGGGCCGCGTACAACAAGGCTTTCGCGAATCTTCCGCTCATCCTCCCCGCGGCGCCCGAGGCCAATACCGTCCATGCGCTTCATCTCTACACGCCGCTGCTCGACATCTCGAAGGTGAAAATGACGCGCGACGAATTCCAGGGCCGTCTTCACGAGCGGAACATCGGCACGGGCGTGCACTTCATCGCGCTCCATCTCCATTCTTATTACCGGAAGACGTTCGGCCTCAAACCCGACGACTTCCCGAACGCCCGCTTCGTCTCCGAGCGCACGCTCTCGCTCCCCTTGTCCGCCAAGCTCACCGACGCCGACGTTCAGGACGTGGTCGACGCTGTCCGATCTTCTCTCGCCTGATGAAGCGACTCGGCGAAGCACCCGCCCAGACCTGGGAAAAAATCGTCGAAGAGTGCCCCTACTCCACCTTCTTCCACACGCCCGCCTGGGCGCGCATCGTGAGCAAAAGCTTTCCCCGCGCCCGCGCGAGCGCGCTGACCTTCGACCTGAACGGAACCACCGTCGTCCTGCCGACGACGGAATACGGCATGGAAGGAAAAGGGTTCTTTCGGGCCTATTCCTCCAGTTTTCTCGGCGTGTACGGCGGTCCGGTGGCCAGCCGCCTGCTCTCCCCCGCCGAACTTACCCAGATCCTCGCCGGCCTCTCATCGGCGCGGACCAAGCGCGTTGACCTCGTCGGCAATCCCTATGCCGACATCGAGCCCGCCGATGGCGACGGATGGACCAAGAAAAAGAATTTCACGCAGATCGTTCCCCTCGAAGGCTGGGCCGACGAGAAGGAGCTGATGGGCCGCTACGTCCACCTCGTGCGCAACAGCGTGCATCGCGCGGAAAGGCGGGGCTACGCGCTTAAACTTGCCGATTCGCCGGGCGAGATCGCGCGCTACTACGAGCTCTACAAGGCGGCCATGCTGCGTTACGCCGACAACGCCACCGGCCGCTATCCTCTTGAGCTGTTCCTGAACGCGTTGCATGAAGGCCCGGAAAAGGCGCCGTTCTGGCTCGCCATGATCGGCGACCGCGTGGTGGGCGGCGTGCTGAGCTTCGTTCACAACAAGCGTTGGATCGCCTGGAACGCCGCGTTCGCCGGGGATGAATTCCCGAACGGCGTGGCCAAGTACATGCACCACAGACTCATTCTCGAGGCGAAGCGGCGCGGGTGCCTCACCTACGATTTCAACCCGAGCGGCGGGCATGAAGGCACCGTGAAGTTCAAGGAAATGTACGGCGCCGAGAAAAAGTTTTTCTGGGAAGTGTCGCGGAGCGAAAGCGCCGCGTACCGGGCGTTCCGGCGGCTGAAGGGCGACGCGATCGCGCCCGAGAAAATCGACAAGACGGCGCCGCCGACCGAAGTCACCGTCCCGACGGCGGGCGAGGCGGAAACCTTCGCCGTGGCCCATTTCCGCACGCCCTACCTGAGCATCACCGAGACCTTTATCTACGGCGTGCTCAAGCACCTCAAGAAACCCATCCTGCCCGTGGTTTTCACCGAGCAGCTCATCAATACCGAACTGTTTCCATTTCCCCGCGTCGTCGACTATTCGCTCCAGAAAAAATCCCTCGGGCGCGCGCTTAACGGCGTGGCCAACGTCCTCTTCGGCAACAACGTCGCGCTTCTGGGCTCACGGTTCGCGCTCAACAACATCCGCGTCATCCACGCCCACTTCGGCCCGCAGGCCTGCGATCTGGTTCCCATCTCCCGCGCGCTCGGCATCCCGCTCGTCTCCACGTTCTACGGCTTCGACATGTCGTCGGGTCCGCAGCGAAAGGGATGGAAGGAGCGCTACAAAACGCTTTTCGCCAACGGCGACGTATTCCTCGTGGAAGGACCGCACATGTTCAAGCAGCTCGTGTCGCTGGGATGCCCCTCCGCCAAGGTGAAGGTGCAGCGCATCGGCGTGGAAGTGGAGACGATCCCGTTTCGCGAGCGCCCCCCCCGGGCAGCGGGAGAGAAAACGATTTTCCTGTTTTGCGGGCGATTCATCGAGAAGAAAGGCCTCATTTTCGCGCTCCAGGCCTTCCAGTTGCTGATCGACCGGGGCCTGACCAATTTCGAGTTTCACGTGATGGGCGACGGACCGCTGATGCCTGAGATCAACGCCTTCCTCGACGCTCACTCCGTGAAGGAGAAAGTCGTCCTTCTCGGCTATCGTCCGCATGTTGATTTTCTCGAAGAGCTGCAGCACGCCGATGTCCTGGTCGCCCCGTCAGTCACCGGCGAGGACGGCAACAGCGAGGGCGGCGCGCCGACCACGGTCCTCGAGGCGCAGGCGGCGGGCGTGCCCGTGGTGGCGGCGATCCATGCCGACATTCCCAACGTCGTTCTTCCCGGCGGGTCGGCCCTCCTCAGCCCGGAGCGCGACATTCGCGCCCTCGCCATCAATCTTCAACACATGCTTGAACATCCCGAAAGCTGGGCCTCGTTCGGCCGCGCGGGACGCGCGTTCGTTCTGGCCAACCACAACATCGCCACCGAGGTGGCTCGCCTTCAGGAAATTTATCTCGCGCTGATCCAGGCGCGGGCCCCCCAAAGCTGACCATGGACCGCGGGAAGAAACTTCTCCACGGCTCGGCCGCCAAGGCCCTGAACTTCGTCGTCATGATCACGACGTCGTTCTTCATGATGCCGTTCCTCGTTCGCTCGCTCGGCGAGGAGCACTACGGCCTGTGGACCCTGGTGGGAAGCTTCCTGGGATATTACGGCCTGATGGACATCGGCCTCTCGTCCGCCGTGGTGCGATTCGTTTCGCGCGCGGTGGGTCGCAAGGACGACGAGGAAGTGCGAACGGTCATCGCCACCTCCTTTTATTTGTTCCTTTTCCTCGGGCTGCTCTCGGCGGCCGTGACCGTCATCGCGGTCTTCGTCATCGGGTTCTTCGTCAGTTCCACCGTCGACCTGCGCATGATGCGTCTGCTTCTGCTCCTGTTGGGACTCAACTTCGCGGTGGATTTTCCCGTGCGTTCGTTCAACGCGGTGTTCACCTCCAACCTGCGCGAGGACATCGGCACCAGCATCATGATCGTGAAGAACCTGCTTTGCGCCGTGGCCATCTACCTGGTGGTGAAGAACGGCGGCGGCATTCTCGGGCTCGCGGTCACCTCCGTGGCGTTCTCGCTCGCCGACAGCGCCACGCGTGTTTTCTTCGCGTACCGCGTCGAACCGCGCACCACGATCAGCCGCAAATACCTCAAACGTGACCACCTGAAGCCGATGTTCGGCTACAGCTTCCCCACCATGATCGGCCGCTTCGCGTCCCTCCTCAATTTCCGCCTCGACCAGCTCGTGCTCACCACGTTCGTGGGCCTGGGCGCGGTCACGCATTACGCGGTCGGGTTCCGCCTCATCGAGTACGTCTCGAACCTGATGGGGCAGACCACGGGCGTGGTCACGCCCCTCTTCAGCCAGGATGAAGGAAAGAACGACTTCGAGGCGATCCGCCGGAAGTTCATTCTCATTTCACGGGCGAGCGTCTACGTGGCGATCTTTTTCTGCGGCATGCTCTTTCATTACGGCCGGCCGTTCATTTACCGGTGGATGGGCCCGGGCTTCGAAGACTCCGCGAGAATCATGATGATCTTTCTCGTGCCGTTCTCGCTGAACCTCGTGCAGGCCGCGGTGGTCCCGCTTCTTTATGGCATCTCGAAGCACCAGTTCTACGTCTACACGAACCTGATCGAAGGCTTCGTGAACCTGGGCCTGAGCATTGTCCTGGCGCGCCATTACGGGATCTACGGCGTGGCGCTCGGAACGGCCATTCCGATGACCATCAAGCTGCTGTTCATTCAGCCCTGGTGGGCCTGCAAAGTCATCGGGTTGACGACGCGGGAATACGGATGGCTGCTCATCAAAAACATCGCCATCGCTTCGGTGGGAATTTCTCTCGGGAAATTGGTGCTGAGGAACGTGGAGCAACTGGGGCTGATAGGTTTCTTCATCGCCGGGGTGGTCCACCTGGCGCTTTACCTGCCGGTGGCCCTCTACTTTGGATTCGATACGAAGAACCGGGCGCGGGTCATCGAGATGATTTCCGGCCGTCGCGGCCTTACTTCTTGATCTCCGCCAGCAGCTCCTTCACCCTCTCCTCGATGAGGTCGCGGACCTTGCGAAACTCCTCGATCGGCATGTTTTTTGGATCGGGAATTTTCCAGTCGGCCTTTTTCTTCGACGGGACGATCGGGCACGCGTCGCCGCATCCCATGGTGATCACGTAATCCCACCGCTGGTCGGGCAGGTCTTCGAGGCTCTTGGTCAGGTTGAGCGCGAGGTCAATGTCCTTTTCCTTCATGACCGTGATGGCCATCGAATTGACGTGAGAGCCGGGTTTCGAGCCGGCGCTCCACGCCTCGGCGCGGTCCCCGCCCAGGGTGGCGGCGAAGCCCTCCGCCATCTGGCTCCGGCAGGAATTTTCCACGCAGACGAACAGCACCGTCGGTTTCATCGGTGAATTCTACCACGACTCGGCGTCCGGCTCGTGGCCTTCCGCGACCCCGTCGACGCGCTTCTCGTGTGCTCCCACAGCGACACCCCGCCCGACCTGATCGTCCTCGACATCAACATGCCCCGAATCGGCGGGCTGGAGCTTCTGGCCAAGCTGCGGACGATCCCGCTGTTCAAGGACGTCCCGTTCGTCCTGTTCACGTCCAGCTCGCGCCAGAAGTATAAGGACGACGCGGCGGCGCTGGGCGTCACGCACATGGTGAAGCCGCTGAGCTACGACGAATACCCCGTCGCCGCCCGCCGCATCCTCGAAATCGCCACTCGCCGGAACAACAGCTAACTCCGTTTTCGAATAAGGGACAATGGGCGCGTGTATTTAACGCTCGTCCTCTTCAACGCGCTGGCGACGGCCGTCTATCTCGTCCTGTCGTCCAAGGTCATGAAGGAAAGCGGGCTCAGCCCGAACGCGACCATCGCGGCCGTCCACCTGTCCGCCGGCGTGATCCTTCTGATTCCCGCCCTTGTCCTCCCCGGCCCGCTCCTTCCTCTGGCCGGGACGTTCGCCGTGACGTGGCTGATTATCACGAGCGGTCTCAAGCTGCTTTCCAAGAAATTCGCCTTCTTCGCCTACGCCCGCACGGACGTGGCGAACGTGTCGGCGTTCTCCGCCTTCATTCCCATCTTCGGCATGGTTTTCGGCTTGACCATGCTGGGCGAGACCATTGGCCGCCTCGAGCTGGCCGGGACCATCATCGTGTGCGTCTCCGTCTATCTGCTCTTTCTCAAGAAGCGCGAGCCAGGCGCAGCCACGACGGGGCCTGGTTGCTGTCGCCTTTTCTCGCGATGCGATCGTTGCCGATTTTCTGCGCGTTCCTCTCCACCATTCCCATCGCGCTTTCCTCGGTCACCATGAAGAAGTCCGCCCAAATCATGGGCCCCCTCCATTTCGCCTTTTTCTCCACCGTGCTCATCGGCCTCGCCGCCGCCCTGATCGAAGCGGCGTCACCCGCGCGCCCGACGCCCGCCGCGCCGCGCAGGCCAGTGTCCTTCAAAGACCTCGCTCTCATCGGCGCTGTCTTCGCGTTAGCGCAATTCAGTTATGTTATTTTAATCACGATGGAGAAAATCGCGCACACCGTCGCGTTCCAGCCGCTGGGAATCATCTTCCAGATGGGGCTGGCCTACGTTTTTCTGCATGAGCGCGAGCATCCGGTTCGCCGGCTGATCTACGGCAGCGGCATCGTGGCGGGTTCGGTTCTCCTCGAATTGGGCCGCCTGGCATGAAGAAGCTCGCGGCACCTCTCCTTCTCGTGATGGCCCTGGGCGCCGCCGCGCTCGCCGCCACCCGAGTCGAACGCCTCGCGGCCAACGGCGTCCGCATCACGCTTCCGGTTTTCTACACGCCGGCGTCGCTCCACGCCACCCCGACCCTCAACCCCGACCATAAGGAACTTCTCGAGTTTCTCTTCCGCAAGTTTCCCAAGGAGAAAACGGGCGTCGACCCGTTCGCCGGCGCGCGCACCTGCGCCATCGTCGGAAACTCCGGCAACCTCACCGGCTCACGCCAGGGGGCCGAGATCGACGCGCACGACGCCATCCTGAGAATGAACGAGGCGCCCACCGCAGGTTATGAGACCGACGTCGGGAGCCGGACGACCATCGTTCTCACCAACGCCAACAAGATGCCCACCATTGTTTCCGGCGACGTCCACTTCATCACCTACTGCGACCAAATTCCCGAGACGCTGAACACGATCAACAAATTTCTCTCCCGAAAAACGCTCTTCGGGTTCAAGTCGATCAACGTCCTCGACAACGCCTTCTTCTTCTCGCTGAAGCCGTACTCCAAAAGCAAACCGTCGACCGGCCTGGCCGCGGTGGCGATGGCCCTTGCTGGCTGCGAGGAAGTGGATCTCTATGGTTTCGGGAAGGACGCGAGGGGCGAATGGGACCATTACTTTCCTTCGGAGAAGTGGAACCCCGGCAATGCGTTCCACAGCGTTTCGAACGAAGAGGAATTTCTCGCCTCCCTGGAAAGAAAGAAACTGATCCGCATCCACCGGGGACAACGGTGACCAGGGAGGCGTGGCCGTGTGGCTTCTCGCGCTGATCGCCCTCTACGCCTTTTTGCTGGCCTCGATCTTCTTTGATCAGGCCCGGCTGACGCGGCGGAACACGTTCTACCGGTTGACCTCGGCGCCGCCCAAGGTGGCGCTCACCTTCGACGATGGGCCCGACCCGACGTGGACGCCGCAGATCCTTTCGATCCTCAACCGCCACGGCGTGAAGGCCACGTTCTTCGTCGTCGGCAGCAACGTCCGGCGCCATCCGGAGATCGTGCGGGCCATGGTGGAGGCCGGCCACGTGGTGGGCAATCACACCGACCGGCACCGCCCGCTCTGGCGGCTCTCCCGCAAATCCGTTCAAGCCGAGATCGCGGCGGCGGAAGAGGCCATCGTGACGGCCTGCGGGAAACGGCCCACGCTTTTCCGCCCGCCCAAAGGTCTTCTGTGGTCGCGCCAGAAAGGATGGGTGGCCGACTGCGGCTACGACGTCGTGCTCTGGTCGGTGAACACCAAGGACTGGGCGGGCATCTCGGCGCGCGGGCTCCTTTCCTTGATGAAGCGGCGCGCCCGCGGCGGCGACATTCTTTTGTTCCATGACGGCGGCGGCGTGGTGGCGACGCGCGGCGGCAACCGCGCCGAGACCGTGGCCGCGCTTGAGCCCCTCATCGCCAGCTTCAAGGAGCGCGGGCTCGAGATGGTCGCGCTCGACCGTGGCGTGCTTTTTCCCGCATGACGACCAGAAAGTCGTCCCTTCGCCGCGCCTGGGAAGATGGCTTCGACCTGGCCTTCGTCTCGATGGTCCTGCGGCTGCCTGGCCTGGCCTGGGGCTGCCACCTGTTCTCTAACGCCCCGTTCATGTTCCTTTCGTGGGACGAGTGGGCCGTCTCGACCCAGCTTCCCGGCTGGCTCGCCAACGTCGCCACGCTGCGAAAGGATTACGTGTACGGCTTCGCGAGAGAAATGGAGCTGGCCTTGCCGATCGCCCGGCTGCTGGGGAACGCCACGGTCGCCCTTCACATCCTGATCTCCACGCGCCTGCTGAATATTCTCCTCGGCGCGGCCACCGTCGCGGTCCTCTACCGTCTCGCGCGCCTGCTGAACGTCGACCGCGCCACGGCCCTGCTCGCGGGCGCTCTCCTGGCCGTCGCGCCGCTTCACGTCGCCACGAGCGGCTACGCCACGCCGACCATCAGTCTCGTTTTCTGGGTTTACCTCTCGTTCTATGCGTTCCTGTCGTTCCGCACGACGGAACAACCTTTGTACTGGCTGCTCGGCTGCGCCGCCGCCGGAACCGCCATCGCCGTGAAGTTCGGGTTCGTCTGCCTGATCCCGATGGCGTACCTGCTCGTCCGGCCAAAGAAATCGTTCCTCATCAATGTCGGCGGTCTTCTGGCCTTCGCCGGCGCGTTTTATTTCTTCAACCTCGGCGACCTTCCGTGGAAGCACCTGTCAGAAATCCAGAACATCCTGGTGATGGACAACTTCGCGGAGCGCGTCCACCCGCGATGGTTCAACCCGGTGATGTTCATCATCGACCTGGTCCCGTCGCTCGGCCTGCCCACCTTCGTTTGCCTCGCCTTCGGCTTTCGGGGATACGAGGAGGCGGCCACGGCCGCTTCGCGCGGCCCGGTGTCCCGCGTCGACCGCTTTGCGTGCGTCGAGCTCCCGCTCCTCGTCTACTTCGCGTCCATCTGGTCGCTGACGTCCGCCTTCCTTCGGCACCTCGTTCTCGTGCTTCCCTTCTTGTGCCTCGTCGCGGCGCAGGGCTGGCGCCGCGTTGAGTCGATGGTCACGGAGCGACGCGGCGCGCGGGCCGCGCGGATCCTTTTGCTGCTCATGGGTGCCTACCAACTGTTATCGGTGGGTTGGCTGGCGAAACAGCACCTCACCAACCGCGTCTGGCTTGGGATGAAGTGGGTGGAGAACAACGTGCCGCCGGCAATGAAGGTCTACATCGCCGAACGGAATCAGTACGACATCGTGTGGAAACGGGATTTCCCCACGCGCAACCTGACGCCGGACTTCGATCAGGCCCATTTCTACTTCGTCACCGAGAACATCGTCTGGCGCTTCGGTCGCTCTCAACTCACGCCGCTCACCTCGCGGCCGCCGAAGGAAGCGATCTATCACCACCGTTACATGAAGGACCCCGATCAGCTCAACGACCTCGTTCATAACCGCCTGCCCATCACGCGCGTCGCGCATTTCCCCGCGTGGGAGATCGTGCCGGAGTTCATCCTGTACAAATGGATGTTCAACACCTTCAACCACGAATACGGAGACGTGAGCATCTACGCCCGGACGGAGTCATGAGGATCGCGGAGCTCTGGGCCCGGGAAGGCGTCGCGTCCGTCTCCCGCCGGCTGAACCGGCAGGGACGGTGGACAGTGGCGCCGTATCGGGACGCCGATGAAGCCGATGCCCTCGCCCTTTTCGCCGCGGTCTACGGCCAGCAGATCTCGCCGGAGGAGTGGCGGTGGAAGTACCGGCAAAATCCCGACGGTGAAGCGCTTATGCTGACGGCGCGGCAGTCCGGAAGCGGGAGGCTCGTGGCCTTTCACGCGGCCCTCCCGCTCGAGACGAACGTGGGCGACGACCGCCTGGCCTGCTTTTCCGTTGTCGATTCGATGGTGGACCCCGCCTTCCGCTACCGCGGGCTTTATATTGATCTCTCGATCCGGCTGTTCGATCAGATTTTCCTGACCGACGGCGCCGTGGTCATGGGGCTGCCCAATGCCCAGGCCTATCCGGTCAACAACGCCCTCGGCATGCCAACCATTGATCACGCTCGGCTTTACGCGGCGCCGCTGAACGCGGCCAACCTCATCCGGGGGCGGCTGGGATCGCGGACGCTCGAGGCGGCCGCCGGCGCAGCGGGCGCGGTCTTCACGCGGCCGCTGAGAAACCGGCTTCGCCGGCCGATGGATGCCGCTGTGCGCGAAGTCGATGCCTTTCCCGCCGGCATTGAGGCCTTCTGCCGCCGCGCACTGTCGGGTTACGGCGTCGCGTCGCGCCGAACGGCGGCCCGGCAGGCGTGGCGGTTCCGAAAACGGCCGGGACGCGCCTACCGGATCCTCCAACATGGCGACGGCGCCAACCTGGCCGGGTTCGCGGTGATCACGGTCCTCGAGAAAGGGGACCTTCGCGTCGGCGCGGTCGCCGACTTCGTCCACGACGCCGCCCGGACCGACGGAACGCCCCTCCTTCACGCCGCGCTCAAGTCACTCCACGATGACAGGGCCGATGTTGCCGTGGCGCTCACCATGTCACGCGCGCCCGACCAACGGATTTTTCAGCGCGCCGGATTTTATTCTTCGCGCCTCCTGTGGACCGGTCGCCCGTTTCACTTTCTCATCGAGCACCGGCCCCGAACGATGTCGGAACGCCAACAACGCCATCATGACCTTCTCACCCGCGCCTCCAGCTGGTTCTTCACCCTGGGAGACACCGACCTTGTCTGACGCGCCCGACAACCGCCTCGTGGACGTCGCCGTCATTGTCCCCGCGCACAACGAGGCCCCTGGGATCGAGACGCTGACGCGGCAGCTCCGCGCGCTCACAGAACACGTTCTCGTGATCGACGACGGTTCGACGGACGACACGGCCCGGATCGCCGAGCGTTCCGGCGTGAACGTTTTGCGCCATCCCGCCCGCCTGGGTAAAGGCGCCGCGATTCGCGATGGTTTCCTGTGGTCTCTAGATCGCCCTGTCGCGTGGGTCGCGCTCATCGACGGCGACAACCAGCACACCGTCACCGACTTGAAGCGCCTCGCGGCGTTTGCGCGCCAGAGCGGCTGCGACTTGGCGCTCGGGCAGCGCCCGTTCACGCGTGCGATGCCGTTCGAACGGCGGGTCACCAACTTTCTTATGTCGACGGTGATCCGGATGGTGACGCGCCGCGCCATCGCGGACAGCCAGTGCGGCCTTCGCGTGATTACGGCCGCGGCCGCGCGCCGGCTGGTTCCCACTTCCACCGGCTTCGAAGTCGAATCGGAAATGATCATCCGCGCCGCGCGCCTCGGCATGACCATGGGGCTTCTGCCCATCGAGACGCTCTACCCACCGGGATGGAAGAGCTCCATTCGACCCGTGGGCGACCTCTTCCGGTGGCTTCGCTTCGTCGCGGGGCTCACGCGGTGAAAAAAAATCGGATCGCCCTTCTGATTCTGACCCTGGTGGCGGTGGCCGCGCGCGTTCCTGGCATTCTCTGGGGCGTGGACCTTCGCCACGGCGGGCCGTTCGTTTTTTATTCCTATGACGAGTTCGCCGTGATCGAGGCGATGCTGCGCGTCATCAACGCCGGAAAGCTCATCGCGCGGTCCGACTATTTTTACGGCTTCGCGTTCGAGATGCTGCCGGTGGTCGCGCTCGTCAAGGCGATCGGGTTGTCGCCGATCACCCCGCACGCGCTCATCGCGGTGCGCCTGGCCAACCTTTTGTTTGCGGTGGCCACCGTGCACGTCACCGTGGTGATCGCCCGCGCGTGGTTCAGAGAAGAGCGGATCGCCTGGCTCGCGGGTTTTCTGCTCGCCCTGTTTCCGCTTCACGTCATCCACAGCCACGCGGCCACGCCGGTGGTCAGCGGCGTGTTCTGGGCGTATCTGTGTTTCGCGGCGGCGATCTCTTACGGCGACCGGCCGCGGCGCGCCGCGTGGTGGCTGGCCTGCGCGGCTTCGGGGGCCGCCATCGCGGTGAAATTTCTCTTCATCACGTGGATCCCGTTGAGCTATCTGCTCGTCACCATGAAAGAGAAACCCGCCGTGAGGGTCGCCGGTATCGCGATGATGGCCGGGGCCTTCACGCTCTTCAATCTCGGCGTCCTGCCGTGGGCGCAGCTGCCGGACATCCTGTCCGTTCTGGCGCCCGACAATTTCGGCGGCCGCTCCCATCATTACTGGACGACGCCGCTGATGTATCTCATCGCGCTGGTGCCGGGCCTGGGGCTCGCCTCCTTCGTGGCGTCGATGTCGGGCGGCGCGCGAATGCTTCGCGACGGCCTTCATCGCCACCGCTTTTTCTGTCTCCAGCTTCCCCTCGCGGTTCACTTCATCACCATCTGCCTACTATCGGCGTCGTTCATCCGGCACGCGGTTCCGCTGTTGCCTTTCCTGGCGGTGCTCTCCGCCGCCGGCGCGGTCCGCATCTGGACCGTGATGGAGAAACGCTCGCGGCGCGCGGCGACGGCGCTCGCTTTGACGGCGGTTCTGTACCAGGCCGCCACCGTGGCGTGGATTGAGGCGCAGCATGTGGCCGCCCGCGGCGCGGAGGCGCGGCACTGGCTGATCACCAACGCGCCCGCTGGGAAGACCGTGGCGCTCGCCGCGAAGCAGACGTCCGACTATCGAAACCTCTTCAGCCTTCCCGCCGAGCGCCTGGCGCCGAGCGCGCGCGAGGCCGATTACCTGGTGCTGAGCGAAGGCAGCGCGCTTTTGCCGTTTCGCCGCTCGATCCTCAACCCGCTCACCGATCGGCCTGCGCCCGGCGAACGGTACGGCTGGGACTACCTGGAAGACCCGGACCTCATCGAGGCGGTCGCCCAGGGCTCTCCGTCGTATCGCCGCGCCGCCTTCTTCCCGGTGAAGGAAGTCATTCCCGAATTCGTTCTCTACAAGCGGCTCTTCGGCACGCACAACTGGCTGGAAGGCGATTTCAGCATCTTTGAACGGACCGGACCGCCTCTGTGACGCGCGCGCGGCCGCGATGGGAATCAGCGCCGCGCTTCGGGACGCCGTCCAGTCCGGGCGGGAGGTGGACCGGCTGGTGGCGGAGGGCCGGATCGCGCGGCTCGTCGCTAGCGGATGGAAAGACATCGCGACGCTGGAGGCGTTGGGTGGAAATTTTTCACAGAACGTCCTTTTGGCTCGTATTCCCTGCATGAAACAATACCTCCCGTTGCTTCTGATTCCCTTCCTCGTCGCTCCCGTTTACGCCAAAACCACCACCTACGATTGGACCGGACAGGCCAGCGATTCCCGCTGGCGGGTGGCCCTCAATGAAATGGTCAACGGGACCCTCGAGATCGACGACGACGCTCCGGTTCCCGAGCCGTCGTCATTTATCCTGATGGGTTCGGCGCTGGCCGGGCTCGGGTTCTTCCGACGCCGACGCCGACGCCGTTAAAGAAGCCGCCCTCCCCCAAAAAAGATACTTTTCGGTGATGGACGCCCGTCCCGACCGAACCCATCGCCTTCTTCGAGCCTGTCTCGTCCTTCTCGCCCTGAACGCCGCCGCGTTGTGCTTCCGGAGCCTCTGGATCGATGAGTTCCGCACGTATCACGTCATCAGCGACGGTTTTTTCCCGCTTCTCGCCCGCGTTCCCGCCAGCCATCTGCCGTCGCCCCTGCCGTTCATTCTCCCCTGGCTCGCCCTCACGACGTTCGGTTCAAACGAGTTCACGCTTCGCCTGCCGTCGCTCCTCTGCGTCCTGGCGTCGGCCTGGGTTCTCTTCCGGTTTGCGCTCCTCCATACCGACCGGCTGACGGCCACCACCGCTGCCATCGCCTACCTGGCGATCGGCGAAGTGACGTTCATGGCCGCGCTGGCCCGTCCCTACGCTTTCATCCTCCTCCTGTCCCTCACATCCCTCTACGCGCTGTCGCGGTGGCTCCTTCACGGGCGGCTGACATTCGGGGCCGCCTTCGTGGCCTGTGCGGCCCTGCTGCCCTGGTTTCATCCGCTCGCGGCGCTTCAGTTCCTGGTCTATCCGGTGCTTTACCGGCAAAGTCGGAACCCGCGCGTCGGCGGTTTGATGTTCGGCGCCGCCATGGCCGCCATCGGGCTGGCGACGGCGCCGCTCGTCCCGCGACTGAACCGCCTCCGCTCGCTCGGGACGATGCTCTCGGACCTGCCCGTCCCCGCGTGGGGCGATTTCCTCCCGATTGTTTTCTCCGAAGCGTCGTTTGTGGCCCTGCTTTGCGCCGCGGTCTTCGCCCTGTGGCCGGCGCGGGCCGGGAAAGGGTCGCTCGTCCGGAACGCCGCGCCCGGCCTGTGCCTGTGCGCGGCGGCGGCCACGCTTCTCGTCGGGCTGGATCTTCCGGCGGCCCATCCCCTCGGCCTGTTGACCGACGGACGCGTCGCCCTGGTGCGCAACATCGGGGTGGTGAGCCTGGGGTTCGTGGGCGCGGCGTTCTTCCTTCGCCGCCGCGACATGCCGGAGTGGGAGTCGGGCTGGATCAGTTTTTTGCTTGTCTGGCTGCTCGCGCCGCCGACCGTGGTGGTCCTCGTGTCCCGGCTCACGAGCGCGCAGTTGTTCACGTGGAAGTATTTCATCGTCTCCGCGCCGCCACTCGGCCTGCTCACGGCCCTGATGCTCTCGCGCTTCGTGCCGCCGCGCTTCCTGGCGGCATCGGCCGGCCTCATGACGGCGGCCGCGCTCGCCCACGCGCACCTCGGCCCGGTGACGTACAACGCGCAGGACTGGCGTTCCGCCGTGGCTTTCGTGCGGAGCTGGAGCGGAGACAGGGCCATTCCCGTGGCGCTGGATTCGTGGTACCCGGAGTCGCGAAACGCGCTGTGGATGGAGGAGGCGGACCTGAACGCCCATCTGGGCGCGCCGCTCGCTTACTACCGTGTGAAAGGCCCGGCCCTGCTGCTGCCGCGCGACGTGAAGGACGAGAAGATGGAACCCTATCTCGATACAATTGCCTGGCAGCTCAAGGGCCAGCGCCGCGTGGCCTTCGTCACGAGCGCCCCCAACCGCGTGTCAATCAGTTGGATCCGCGATCAGATCGCGATTCGCCCGCTGTGGGTGGAGGTCTATCCGTTCAAGACCACGTATGCGGTGACATTTTCGGCGGATGAGCCGGCCGACGGGGGTTCGTCAGGCGGGAGGTGAACACCTTCCGCACCATCGACCGGGGCTGCCAGCGCAATAACAGGGACAAATAAGAGACAGTCGTTCCTCGCATGACGAAGATGAAACCCAAATCCGAAGAAGATCTACCATCTTGATCTTCTTTTCTATCATCAAGGTCGCCGCCGACTGGTTGCCCGCCCGCCGAACTCTCGGCACGAGCCCGGAAAGAAGGAGTCGGGATAAGTGAGAATTTCCATCTGTACATTCTCGGGCGGAATGTGACCCGGATCAAGGCGCCGTTGGTGGACGAACTCCAGCGCAAGGCGTTTGAGTACTTCCGGAAGGAAACCAATTCCGCGAATGGCCTGATTGCGGACAAAACGCAGGAAGGGTCCCCAGCCAGCATCGCGGCCACGGGGTTTGCGCTGGCAGCGTACACGGTTGGCGTGGAGCGGGGGTGGATGACGCGCGCCGAGGCGGTCCGGCGAACGCTGGCAACGCTGCGATTTTTTGAGGCGAGCCCGCAGAGCACGCGCCCGCACGCGACGGGATACCGCGGTTTTTATTACCACTTCCTCGACATGACGACGGGCCGCCGGGCCGGACGCTGCGAGCTTTCGACGGTGGACACCGCATTCCTTCTGGCGGGCATGCTCACGGCCGCCGTGTGGTTCGACGGGAATTCCTCCGACGAACGCGACATCCGCGGCCTGGCGGACGCGTTGTTCCGGCGGGCGGACTGGCCCTGGGCGCAGAACGGGGGCGCGGCGGTCACGCACGGCTGGCGGCCAGAAAAGGGTTTCCTACGGGCGCGCTGGCGGGGCTATGACGAGGCGCTGTTGTTGTACGTGCTGGGCCTGGGTTCGCCCACCTATCCGCTGCCGGCCGACAGCTATGCGGCGTGGTCCGCCACCTACCAATGGAAGCGGGTTTACGGGCACACCTTCCTCTACGGCAGTTCTTTTTTTCTCCATCAGTTCTCGCACCTGTTCCTTGATTTTCGCGGGATCCAGGACGCCTTCATGCGTGAGAAGGGCATCGATTACTTTGAGAACAGCCGCCGGGCGACGCTCGTTCAGCGAGAATATGCGATCCGCAATCCCCATGGTTTCAAAGGCTACGGTCCGGATTTCTGGGGGCTGACCGCCACGGGAGGGCCGGGCCGCGCCGTCCGGACCGTGGATGGTGTGCGTCGCCGTTTCTTCGGCTACGCCGCGCGGGGCGTGCCCTATGGCCCGGACGACGGCACCATCGCGCCGTGGTCCCTGTTGGCCTCTCTTCCCTTCGCGCCGTCGATCGTGCTTCCCACGCTCGCGCATCTGCGCAGAACTTATCCGGACAGCGTGGGGCCCTATGGATTCAACAGCGGAATCAATCTGACGTTTTCAGGGGAGACGCCGGCGCATTACGGTGTGAACCTGGGGCCGGTGGTCCTGATGGCCGAGAATTTCCGGTCCGACCACGTCTGGCGGCTGATGCGGCACTGCCCGCCGGTCGTCACGGGCCTGAAACGGGCCGGTTTCTCGGGTGGATGGCTGGGCCCGGCATGAACATCCCGTCGTCTCGCAAATGAAAACATCTCAAAGGATGTGTCATTGCGAGGAGGCCGCAGGCCGACGTGGCAATCTCATGAATCCATTTTTTCCGTCGACAGGAAACTTTATGAGATTGCCACGTACCCCTCTAATAATTTGATTAACAGGAGGGGCACTCGCAATGACATCCCGGGAATGCGCCATGACATCACCTGGCTTTTCACCGACGTGCTAGACGATATACCGCTCCCAGCCGCCGTAACGTTCGTGAATGGCGCCACGGGGAACACTGCCGCCGGCGGCGATCAGTCCCAGCACGACATGCGCCGCGGTCATCAGCGGCGGTAAACCGAACACGAACGGCGCGACCACGACCCAGAGGCCGAGCGGAATGTTGAGAAAGCGCAGCGACCGGGTGGGTTCCGCGGTGGCGATGACGGCAAAGGTCACCAGAAGCGCGCCCGTCACCACGCCGACGTCAGATGCCACATCGGGACGGTCGATGACGAGGGAAACAACAATGACGGCCAGGCCGGCGGCGGTGGAAAGGGCCAGCGGCCACGGAAACGAGATTCCGGAAAGCAGCCCGCCCGCGTCTCCGGAAGGCTCCCCGGCCACGACTTCCTCCCCATCAACGCCCCAGAAGGCGCGCCAGACCGACCGTTTCGCCCGTCGGACCCGCGCCAGATATTGATACGAGGCAAAAATTTCATCGACGGCCGGTGGAATGGACAGAAGTGTCACGGCGGCGGTGAACAGGCACAGCGCGCACCACGCCCCGACGGCGACCGGCTGGAGCATCACCAGCACAATGCTCACGACGCCGGCGGGCGCCACCAGAACGAAAAAGAGAAACACCATCCAGGGCATGGATTTCCAGCGGCGCTGATCGCCGACGACGCCCGACATTCCCTCCAGCAGGTAGGCCACCGCGCCAAGCCCGGCGTCTGAAACCGGGAAAGCCCGGGCGATGTCCGATGTCAGGACCGTGACCGTTCCGTCTCCGAAAAAAGGATCCCAGATCGAGCCGATGTGGCCCATCTGATAGGACGACATCGCGCGCGCGGCGAGGACGCCGGCGAAGGCCAGGCCGACGACGGGAACCCGGTTCGACCAGGAGGACGGGTTGTAGGACCAGCCGGGAGGGGATTCGGAGTCGCCGCTAAAATGCGCCGGCCGGGTGGCGGCCAGGAGAATGATGAGCGTGCCGGCCAGTTGATCGAGGGCGTACATGGAGGCCGGCGCGCGGAACACCAGCGGCTGGAGCAGAAGCCAGACGCCGCACAGCACCAGTCCCCACCGGCTCCACTCCGCGGGCCGTCGCGCATCGCGCAATGCCAGGGCGCCGATCATCAGGGCCGATGTCATGTCGGCGACGCGCGCCGCCGTGGGAGCGGCGGCGGCCATGGCGCCGAAGAAAACCCACGTCGCTATGAAGCACGACAGGAGGGAACGAGGGCGCATCAGCGCCGGACCGGCGCGACGTCGGCTTGCTTCGCCGGGACGGACTTTTTGGCCGGAAACCCGGAGGGCGGTTCCAGACCGTTCTCTTGTTGCAGGTCGTTGGCAATCGGGATGGAATGGCAACCGTCGTTCCCGTGGGAGCCGATAAACCCGCTGCTACCCGTTACCAGAACCACCGGTTGATCGTTTCTTGACATGGAAGCCTCCCCAAGATGCGTTAGTTCACTAACGGGTCAGAGGGCGATAGGTTTGGCCGACGACCTCAGATGTTTCTGCGATGTAGCCGTCAGCGGCGCGCAGCTTTCCTCGTCGAGGGCGTCTGGGCGTCCTCGTGGCGGTGGGCGAACACCCAGGCGAACTCCGCCCCGAACAGGAACACGTGCGCCGAGAAGTACACCCAGAGCAGAATGATGACGATCGACCCCGCCGCGCCTGAGGCCGACGCCAGATCGCTGAAGCGGAAGTAGAGCGTCAGGGCGTAGCGGCCGAGCGTGAACAGAACTGAGCTCATGACGCCGCCGGCCATGATAGCGGGCCAGTCCAGGCGCGTTTCGGGCAGCCAGCGGTAGGTCATCGAGAACATCGCCGCGAAAATGACGAACGAGAGCGAAAAGCTCGCGATCGGCAACGTGGTGGTCACCAGGAGTTCGGGAAGGAACCGCATTAAAGGTTTCTGGAGGCTGGCGAGCAGCAGGTCCACGAGAAGAAACCCGATCAGGATAAACTGAAACCCCAGGGCGATGGCGAGCGCCCGGGCGCGGTTGACGGCCAGGCCGCCCCATTTCTTCCAACCATGCCGCTCCGGCGGAGCCGCTTTCCACACGATGCGCAGAGACCCCTGAAGCTGTCCAACGACGCGAGAGGCCGCCCACAGCAGCAGCGCGATGCCGAAAAGTGACCCGGCGTCCCCGCTTGTCTGTAATGAGTCCACAAACGAACTGATGGCGTTCGCCGCCCGGGGGCTGGTGATCTCTGAGATTTTCTCGATCAACAGGGCCTGCGCGTCGCCCGTTCGGAAGACGCGGCCCGTCACCGCGATAGCGATGAGGAGAATCGGGGCCAGCGAGAAAATGGAGAAGAACGACAGTCCCGCGGCGATGAGCGTGGGATTGTCCGCCTGCCATTCGCTGAACGTCCGGCGGACCAGTTTTAGAAGGTCCATATGATCCCTACGCCTCTTTTCGGGTGATGACGCGAACTATCTTCCTGTGCTGCAATTCCGTCCAGCGCGGAAAGAAGAACATGCGCCCTGATTATTTAAAAAAACGCTGATTATCAGCAAATTATGCCACATCAATGTTTACATTCCCTTAAGGCCTTTTTAAGACCGGGAAGGCATACTTTTGGGAGCGTGAGGCACTCCACCTCTTCATCGAAGATTCTGGCGTCGTTCCTGGCCGTTCTGGTGGCGGCGACGGGCTCGCTCGCGGCGGCGCCGGACGTCAACTTCTGGGCCGCCCGGCAGCGTGCCCGGGGGGCGTCCCCCGCTCCGGTCGCGCCGGTTCTGCCGCAGGATATCCAGCCGCCCGCGCCTTCGAACCAGACGCCCGAGGCGTGGGTGCGGCGCATTCTTCCGGTCCACGCGTCCGTCCGCGACGTCGTGCGGCCAACCGGGAAACCGTCCGGAGAAGTTGTGATCCTCGCGCAGGACGTGCACGTGAACGCGGAGGCCCAGACAAATCTTTCCGCGCTTCTCCGGCATCTCGCCTCGACGAACAGCTCGCTTCTCCTGGCCCTGGAAGGAGCTTTCGCGCCGCTGCCGCTGGATCGCGCCCAGTCGTTCGGCGACCAGCCGGCGCTACGGGTCGCGGCCGATTATCTCCTTCGCGAGAACCGCATCTCCGGCGCGGTTCATGGCGCGCTGGTCTCCGGGCTCTGCTCCGTCCGGGCGGTGGGCGTCGACGACGAAAAACTTTACTGGCGGCACGTCGGGGCCTACCGGGCCGGGATACCGGTCCGGGCGGAATTCGATCGAAAGCTGGAGAGCGCCGGCGCCTCGCTGGTAGCCCGCCGCCGCGCGCTTTCTTCGGCGCTCCAGACCCGCGTCACGCTGGGCGATAAACACAGCGCTGGATTGATTTCGCTCCCAGTGTATGTCGCCCGCCTTCTTGATCTGCGCTCCGGAGCGGACCGGGGACGGTTGCCGGCGGGCCTTCCCGAGCTGGCGAAGCTTCTGGACGCGCACCGGCTCGAATCGTCCCTCGACTTCGCGCGCGCCGAGGCCGAATGGACGGCCCTTCTGCGCGAGCTGTCCGCGACGATCCGCCCCGATGATGTGCGGCGCCTCATCGATCTTGCGGCGGCCTACAAGCTCGGCCGGCTGTCGCACCGCGAGTTTTTCACGTCGCTCGCCGAAACGCTGGAAGCCAACGGCATCGAGATGTCCCGCGCGCCGCTCTTCAAGTCGTATCTGCGGTACATGGCGCTTGTCGACGCGCTGAATCCCGAAAGGATGTTCGCGGAACGGACCCGCCTGGAGGACACCCTGCTGGCGGAAACCGGCGTCTCCGCGGACGAGCGGGCCGTTCTTGACCTCGCGGAGCGGCTGTCCCTTCTGCGGCGGCTGCGCGACCAGGCGCTGACGCCCGACGACTGGCGGCGCTATCTCGACCTGACTTCCGTCGGAAGCCATCTCTCTCTGCCGGACGCGTCGCTCGTCGCGCCGTTCGAGGCCTTCTATCGCCTGGCCGAGGAGCGGGACGCCGCGCTGGCGCGAAACCTGCTGGCGCGGATGCGCGCCGAGAAATCACGATCGGCCGTGGTCGTGGCGGGCGGATTCCACGCGCGCGGGCTGATCCAGCGGCTCACCACCGCCGGCGCCACGGTCATCTCCGTTGTTCCCAATCTGTCAAAGGTTGACCCGTCGACGGGCACCGCCTACCTCACGTATTTCGCCCGGGAGAAAACACCGCTGGACCGGATTTTCGAAGGACGCCGCCTTTTTCTGCCCACGCCGCCCGCGCAGCTGGGCGCTCTCGGCGCGCTGACGGCGCTGGCGCAGGAAGCCGCTGATCCGGACCGGCGTCTGGCGGACCCCGGCGCCACGGTCAGCCGGCTTGACGGAACGCCGGCCTCCGGCGTGTCTTCGGAAGATCTCTCCGATGGGCAGGCCTCGGTGACGGCCCCCGCGGGCCGCTTCGTGGGCCGCCTCGGGCTTTCGAGCGTCGCCGTCACTCCGTCCGCGCGCGCGGCGCTCCGGCCCCTGTCGATCGTCCACCCTCTCGCCGTCGTGCTCTACCAGCGCGCCATGATCCGCGCGAGCAACAGTCGACCGGGCCAGGTGGCGATCATGGCGGCGTTCGTGGGCTACATGGTGATCGCCGGACCGTTGGGAGAGACCGCTCTGCTCTCGTTTCTCACGTCGTCGCTTGGCAGCGGCATGGTTGCGGGAGTTCTTTTTGTCGTGGCACATCTCGTTGCCGCTTACGGCACCAGAATTGTCGTGCGCCGGCTCTACGCCGACCGGGCGGTGGTGCCCATTTCCGGCGTGAGCGACCTGCGGTCGCCGGCCGCCGTTTCCCTGTTTCTCCTGGGGGCCGCGGTGGTCTCGGCGCCCTTCCTGATGGGTGCGACGCCGGCCGCGTTCCAGGCGTCGCTGGCCGTTCACACTTTACTCAACGCCGCGTATATTTACATGGCCCGCATCCTGGTCGGAGACGCCGTCAAGCAAGAACCGCTTACCGGCCCGGAGGAGATTGCGGCAGGCCTGTCCGTCGCGCGCCTCGCGGCTCGCCTGATTGAGGATCTGCAGGAGCAGACCGGAAAGGACATGGACCATTCCAAGCGCGGGCTGGTCGGGATCCTGATGGACCTCCAGGCGCGCGCGCGCGCCCCCTATGAGTCGTGGGTGCGGGCGTCGCTGCGGAAACACGAGGCGGTGCGGGTATTGCAGTGGAACATGCTTGAAAAACCCGAGGCGTCGCGGTGGCAGCTTCAGAAAGGTCAGTTCGAGAGGCTCCTCAAACGGGGGCGCCCGCATGTGGTGACGCTTCAGGAGGTCACTCCGGGAGACGAGGGCAGCACGGCCGTCGAGCTCGCCCGCGCCCACGGATACGCGATCCATGAATGGGAGCCGAGGCCCGGGCTTGACCGGGGTCTGCCCGCCATGGCCGTCCTTTACGACCCGTCATTCGATCTGGTTGAGGCGTGGGACGTCAAAGTGTCCGGTGCCGGCGTCCTTCTCGGCGTCACGCTTCGCTCCCGGGAGACCGGAAAGGTGATCCATGTCGGAACCTGCCGCCTCTCCTTTCACCCGACCAATGACCGCGAGATACGGGCCTACCAGCGGGAAACCATCAGCGAGGAGATGTCCCGTCGCGGCCGGCCCGGCGACGCGATCATCGTGACCGGCGATTTCAATCCGGCGAGCGAGCAGGAGATCAAGGAGGGAATGCGGCAGTTCCCCGGGTACGTGGACACCTTCCGTGAAACGAACACCCTGGCGGCCGGGGTGACGTTTTCGATGGCCAATTCCTTCACCAAAAACTATTCCCGCGGACCCACCGCCAGTCTTCCCTCCAGCAAGCGTCTGGATCTCATCCTCGCGGGCGCGGCCACCGGCGAGCCGCTCGCCGCGCTGGACGCCACGCTGGAATTCAATGAAAGGCCCTTCTCCTCCGATCACTTCGCCCTGATGTCGGACATCGGTCTCGGGGTGGCGGTGCCCGCGGTCCCGGAGATCGACACCATTTCCGCCGGCTCCCTGGCCGAGATGCGCCGGCTGGTTGCGGCGGGCGTGCTGTCCCCCGGCGACGCGGTCCTGCTGTTCGAGGCCTGGGCCGCTTCCCTGGACTGGACCGCCGCGCAGGTCGAGGCGGCGATTCCGGAATATTTCCCTCTGCTGGCGCCGCGTCTCGGCGTCGATGACGAACGCTGGAGCGGCTACGCCGCGCCGGCGAGACGCGAGCCCTTCGAGACGTCGGTCTGGTACGACAACATGCGCGCCCCGATGGACAAGCGGCTCCGCAACCGGTAGCAGGCGCTCTTTACGGCGCGCGTCATCGTCACGGGAGGACGGGAGGTCGCGCTGCCGGATTACCTTCTTGACCGCGCCCGCGAGGCGGCAAGACGCCGCTATCCCGCGCTGGAACGATTCGTCCCATTTCTGACGACCGTTCTCCGCGCGCAGGCCGCCCGCCGGATCACGCTCGAGAATGTGCGGTTGGTGGTGCACGGAAGCTTTCTGTACGGCGACAACCCGGCCGACCTCGACATCGACGTCTATATTAAGGGCACATCGATGACCCGCGAACTTCTCGCGGGAGAGAAGGCAGCCGCTTACTTCGACGAAGAGTACGGCATGAACCCGCTTCCGCTGCACGCGTCCGCGTTCGGGCTGGACCGCGACTCCAATGCTCCCAGCGTGAACGACTCCTTTCTCACCACGGCCTTCTGGAACGGGCTTCCGGTGTGGGGCGACGCCGAACCCGAGACGCCGGGCGTGATCGACCGCCTCCGCTCGATCGAAGAATACCTCGGGTTCATCGAGGTGAAGCGACACGAAAACCGTTTCGACAAGACGAAGGGGTACCTGATCGGTTTTATCTACTTCCTCTACGCCCAGTCGGCGGACCCCGATCTCAAGGGCGCCATCGCCAAAGAACTCGATGCCATCGAGGCTCCCGGAAAGGACGTGACGCCGCAGGACGCGGACCGGATCATCGCGCTGGCCCGTGGCTGGTTCGACCGACTGGCCCGTTCGATGATGGATTCCGACCGTTACGAGATCAACTTCGAATACAAGGGGGGATACGTGGGCGTGGCCGCGGTCTATCTGCGTACGGCGCGGGAGAAAATCCGCCGGACCATTTTCCGCAATCTCGGCGCCTGGGCGCTGATGCGCACGGCGATCATCCTCTATCTAGCCGTTCGCCAGGCCGCCCCGACCGCCACGCGAACGCCGGCGGAAACAACGCTTCTCGAACTTTCCTCGGAACTCGATACGCTGCGCAAGAAGCCGTTCACGCCGGACATCCGCGCCCGGCTTCTGGAGATCGAGCGCCAGCTGACCGAGATCCAGCGGGATATCGCGGCGAAGGAACGCGCCGCGCTCGACGCCCAGGAGAAGGCGGCCTGGGAACAGTTCGAACTTGATATCGCGGGCGCCAGAGCGGCGACCGAAAAGAAGATCCAGAAGATTCACGGGATGCGGGACAATCTCGACGGCCGCCGCCTGAAAGAGGCCGACGACACGCCGGGGCCGCCGGTACAGCCCAAAGCGGCGCCGAATCCCCTGGTCGCCTCGGTTCTCATTGCCGCCGGATGGCTTGCGCTGTTCGCGGGCCTGGATCCGTCTCCGCTGTCCGCGGCCGCGCTTCTGATTCTGCCGGCCGTCGGAGCCCTTCTTTTTCTCGGCTATGGCCGCGCCCTGGAGGGGACTTTCGGCATCGGAGCCGCGCCGTCGCCGGTAGCCGTCTCCCGATGGGTGAGCGAGCGTTTCGGTCTGAGTCTCGTCTGGATCAGCGAGGACGACTGGCTGTCGGGCGCGATGTCCAGCCCGTACGCCGAGGTGCGCGGCACGACACTTCTCATCCGGGAGCGCGCCGCCGGAAACCTCTTGGCGCTTTCTCTTCTCCTCGCCCACGAGGCGATCGGCGAGCGGCTTCTCTCTCGCGGACCGTCCTGGCTGTACTCCAGCGCCGTCGGCCGTTTCACCCGGGAAAGCGTCGCGACGTTCGCGGAGGTCATCTTCGCCGTGCCGATGCTTCTCTCCCTTCGCCGCCTGGCTGCGGGGAGCGCCGGCGCGTCCACGGCGCCTGGGCTTGCATCGGTTGCCGACGAAGTCATCGCGCTGGGCCGCGCGCGCGTCGCCGGAGCCATCATCAACGGAGACCTGCCCGGCGTGGAAGTCGTTTCCTGGGACATCGGCGGGCCGGTGGCCGGCACGTCGCCCGCGGGGCGCGTGACGGCAGGGGACCTTGAACGCCTGCCGGCGATCATCGCGGAACGGATGGAGGCGCAGGTCCGGTCCGGAATCCTGGCGGGCGTCGAAGCGGAGGCCGTGCGCTCCGCGATCGGCGACTGGCTGGGCAAACCGGTCGAGCTCGACGGCAAGACATTCGAGTTCGTCGCGCGCCGGATCGACCTGACGGAGTCCGTCCTTAACCGGCTGGCGGCCCGGCGCGACCGGGGCCTGACCGATACGGTCTACGTCGATGCCGCCGAACAGGCGGCGGACCCCGGCTTTTTTGAGGACCTGCGCCGTCGCGGGCTCACCGTCGTTGCCGTGGAACGATTGATTGATTCCGACCGGAATGAAATCCGCCTGGCGGCGCTGGGCGACGTTCTCCGCCAGTGGGACGATGCCCGCCGCCGCAACGCCATCCTGACCTACTCGCGGAACCTTTCCTTCGAGATGGATCCCGCCGAGTCGCTTTTACGGCTGGCCGACGGCGTGTCCGTGGTGACGATCGAGACCCTCATTAATGCCATCGATGCCAGCCTCCGCAGCGTCATCGCGCAGCCGCTCAGCACCCTCATCCAGGCCGCCCGCCTGGCCGCCGCGCAGGCCTAGCAGCCTTCGCCCGGCGGGGCCGGGTCAGTCCCTCAGGGCGGCGGCGAATTCTCCCGATGAGCTGATCGCGCCGCCCCTGCACCATCTGCAGCTCGTCATCGGTGAGCTTGCCCCATTTTTCGCGGGCCGATCCCTTCCCCTGATTTCACTGTCCCTTCACGGTATCCCAGTTCATGTCTGCCTCCTAATCGCCGCAATCTGGATCACATGATAGAGATCGTTGTGATTGAAAAGCCGGTGTGGGGACACGCCCCCGCCGCGTGCTCAAACCCCACCGCTGGTGGCGGGAACAGTTTCGCGCCGCCGGCCTCCGAAGGCCCGCGAATCGAGTTGAAAAGTCAACGCGATTGCCCCTACCTCGATAATTCCCGTTTCCTTAAGGCGAAATTAAGCCGGAATTTTCATCCTCTTTTATCATGAAGGAAAGGAAAGCGATCCGCCGCGCCGGGCTTCCCGCGCTCCTGGCGCTGCTGCTGGCGGTTCAGCCGGCGACGGCGAGCGTTCGGTTCTCAGGTCACGACGCCGCCCTGCCCACGCGCGTGGCTCCCGGCGAAAGCGTGGACCGCCGCGCCGGCGGCGAGCCCGCGGTGCGCGCGGGCATGACGCGCGACGACGTTCGCGCCGACAGCACGTTCTCGGGCAACGTCAACAAGATCGCCGAACGGACCGGCCTCACGCGCAACGCGGAAGTTCGCGTGGAAGGCGGCGCCCAGGTTTATTACGACGGGAAATCCGGCGACAAGCTGATGACCGTGGCGCCGTCGAGCGACGGCAGCCGGACGTCCTCCATCACGCTCCACGCGCAGGGAAGCCGAGAGGCCACGATCGG
>Ga0163151_10000703_pt1 | contig 58155 bp, 69 predicted proteins | sample OliLakLV19MP5IB2_FD_145596 | JGI IMG/M metagenome (GOLD analysis project Ga0163151, IMG submission 145596) | Freshwater microbial mat bacterial communities from Lake Vanda, McMurdo Dry Valleys, Antarctica - Oligotrophic Lake LV.19.MP5.IB-2 | ecosystem: Environmental > Aquatic > Freshwater >... | reverse complement strand
ATCAAATAATTTATCTGGTCCAAGCTCAGCAGCAACAAAGCAACGAGAAACAGCAGAAGATATTGAAAAAAACTTACCTGGCAGTGGGCGAAATATTTTAGCAATTGTTGCAATCGTTTTAACTATTATTGGAATTATCGCCATACAAAGAGTGCTTAATCAACGCGAAGAAGAAATGCGTTCGGGCGAAGTTCAAGCAATTACCGGCAGCGATGCGCCACTTAATATTTCATCGGCACCGTCAGCAAACACAAGTCCCGGCGTCGAAGCCGCAGCTTCACCAGGCGCAAGTGTGACGGAATCATCGGCACCAACTGTCGTGGCTATTAGTTCGCCATCACCATCAGCTGTGCTATCACCGTCACCGATATCGTCGCCATCACCTTCACCCAAAGCAACTCCAACACCTAAGCCTTCACCATCAGCAAGTCCATCGGCCTCACCATCAGCTTCACCATCGGCAACTCCAGCAGCGTCTGCATCACCCGCTGAAGTAGCCGTTCCCCAAGAAATTATTGTTGAAGCACTTGATATGGTCACCGTGAAAATCAATGTCGACGGTGCAGCGGCAAAGGAAGTCAGCATGAATGCCGATCAAATTCAAACATTCAAAGCAAAACGCAAGATCACACTCAGCATCGAAAATGGTGGGGCAATTAGCATTATCCATAATGGTCGCGAATTAGGTGTTCCAGGAAATCTAGGTCAGCCAAAAACAATGGTTTTTGGAAAATGACGTTATGGCAAATTTGGTGGCTTGCACTTGCTATCAAAACTATTTTGCTGCCAATTATCCCAATTACACCTGATGAAGCATATTACTTCGCATGGTCACGTCATCTTGCCTTAAGTTATTTTGATCATCCGCCCTTTATCTCATGGATCATGACAGTAGCTCAACCTCTCTGGAAAACCGCCGTCGGTATTCGCTGGCCCGGAGTAATACTCATTCATCTTGGCTATATTCCCTGGATTTTTATGTTACGAAGGCTCGGTTTTTCTGAACGTGCACAAATTTTTTGGATGATCTCTCTTCTACTTGGCCCACTTACCGGACTTGGTGGATTTGTCATCACACCCGACATTCCATTAACATTTTTTTGGAGCTTAGGAATGTTAGCACTACTTTGGATATTTGATAAGCCCACCGTTTCAAGATGGCTGCTTCTCGGAGTAATCGTAGGGCTTGGGATGCTTTCAAAGTACGTCATGGTTTTATTTGTTCCATGCATGCTTGCGTGGATGTTTTGGGATAACAAAGCTCATGAGCTTAAAAAACCTGGAATTTGGCTAGCAGGAATTGTTTCGATCATAACTTTTTCGCCTGTCCTAATTTGGAATTATCAAAATGATTTTGCTTCATTTTTATTTCAAGCCAAGCACGGCCTTGAGAGCACTGCCATTCAATGGAAAATGCCCGTTGAATATCTGAGCACTCAATTTGCGATGATTAATCCACTTTTATTTTTTGTCGCCTATTCGTCACTTCGCAAACGTTGGGACAAACAAAAACTTTTATTTGTTTTTGCGATAATTCCATTTGCATTTTTTTTCATGACATCATTTCGTGCACGGGTCGAAGCCAATTGGCCCGTGTGTGGGTATCCGAGCCTACTTGCATTTTATGCGATGGTTTTTGATTATACTGCAGAAAGAGAACGTTGGACAAAATGGGTAAAAATGAGCCTGGGTATCGCAGGGGTTTTTTGCATATTAATTATTACTCACACTGTACACCCTTGGCTTCCCATCAGAAAAGACCAAGACCACACAGAAATTACTCGTGAATGGACCCCCGACATACAGGCGGTTAAAAACTTACGACCACTGTATACACGTAGTTATCAAATGGCGGCATTTCACTCTTATTACCGCCCCGCCGAAGATGAAGCTTTTAAAATAAAAGGTATTGATCGATTGGATGTTTATGATTTTTTACCAGAATCACTACCTTCACAAAAAGGATATGTGATTTTAAAAGCAGATGATAAATTGCCCGAGATCATCGAAAAAAATTACACCTTACAAAATCCGACACTGTTACCAAGTAATCTTGTCGTCTTTGAAATCATTCCAAAATGAAACGCTGGGTATTTTTTGTTTTATTTTTATTCGTGATTTTTTATACAACACTTACATTTATTAGTTCACAAGTTACTTTTCCTTTAATTTCATCTTTGAGTTCTGTTTCTAAGTTAAAATATTATGATTACTCAGGTGTTACTCATGTGCACTCCAAACTCAGTACAGGCAGTGGTACAATCGATGAAATTGCACAAGCTGCAAGCTTAGCAAATTGTGACTTCTTAATTTTAACTGATCTTAACGTCGGTCAAAAACCTGAGTTTGTAGAAGGTTACAAAGATGATGTCGCTGTTATTTGGGCTGGTGAGTTTAGCTATTTGGGCGGTCACCTATTAGCCTATGATCTGCCAGAAACAGAATCTTTTAAAGGTTTAGGGCAAGCACAAATTATTTTTAACGATCTCCTCCATCAAAAACCAAGACCCTCTAGTCAGGGTTTTCTCATTGCTTCACATCCTAATTTACCTCAGCATACCTGGGGAAATTTAAATGACTCCGGGCTCACAGGCATGGAAGTTATAAATCTTGATAGTCTCTGGAGAGATGAGATTGTAAGTAATAAATTATCAATTCTTTGGAGCATTCTAATTTTACCCTTTAACCCAGATCTAAGTTACTTAAGACTTTTCAATGACCCCGAAAAAGAATTATCCGCTTGGGATGAAATATTAAAAACACGCTCATTTGTAGGTGTCGGCGGAAGCGACGCCACAGCCAACGCTATTCCATGGCCCAACGAATCGTTTAAATTTCCTAGTTACACACAATCGTTTAGCTTGATGAAAAATCATTTACTTTTAAAAAGTGAATTAACCGGGTCATACAAAAGTGACCGCACAAAAATAATGTCAGCCCTTGCTCAAGGTAATTTTTATTTCAGCGTAGATATTATCGGTGATCCAACTGGGTTTTATTTTATCGGGCAACAACGAAGACAAGAGTGGTTACCAGGCTCTACTGTTTCAAGAAGTAATGGTCCGATTCGTTTTGTCGTAGATTTAGGCCGCCAGATTGAACTTCCTCACGAGATTATTTTATACCGAAACGGGGTTAAAGTTGGCATCTCAAACTCTCACCGCTTAGAATATACGGCTGATCAAGCGGGAGCATATCGCGTCACAGTGCGAGTTATCCCCACACTCCCATTGCCTGATGGCAAAACTTGGTACACATGGATTTTTTCAAATGCCATCAGAGTTGAATGACGGAATAACGACAACCAAACCATCCTCTGCAGTAGCCTGACAACCCAACCGTTCATCGGGCTTCCAATCACGCATTATAATATGTTCTTTTTCAACCCCATTAGGCGGGGCAAGTTTTTCGAGCCCTTTTTCAATAAATACACGACAAGTCGTACAGCTACCCATCCCGCCGCAGGAGTGATTTAGTGGAATGTCGTTTGCGATAGCCACCTCGAGAATGCTGGGCATGCCCGAAAACCAACAGTGGCGCTTCAGAGGCATAAATGTCATGAGTTTGTCCCCTTTAGGGGCGTTTTTTTTCTTTTTGACCATTCGTAGATTCTAAAGTATTCAGTAACTACTTGTTAATTATTATCTGTTTTGGGGAATAAAATAAAATCATGCAATTTGTAGCCTTTGATATTGAAACAACTGGCTTTTTACCCCATGTCGATCAAATCGTTGAAGTCGCAGCTGTTCGTTTTGTTAATGGAAAACCTGTTGAATCTTATGCCAGTTTAGTTAATCCAAAAGTGCGCATTCCACCTGAGGCAGCACGCATCCACGGCATCACAGATGAAATGGTTAAAGATCAACCACTCATAGATAAAGTATTAGAAGAATTTTCGACCTTTTGCGCTAGTGATCCTATGGTTGCCCACAATGCACCTTTTGATACCGAATTTTTAAAAGCTGATATTCAAAAATTTGAAACCAATGCTCCAAAAGGGCTTATTCTTGATAGTTGTGCAATGGCTCGAAAAGTAATTCAAGGCAGCGCCAATTATAAACTAGGAACCCTTGTGGCTCATTTACAAATTCCAGTAGAGGGGGCTTATCACAGGGCTGAAGCTGATGCTCGTTATTGCGGAAATCTTTTTGCAATAATGCTCGGAAGAATTTTTGCCCAAGGTCAACCTGTGGTTTTAGAAAATCTAATTAACCTTTCAAGCGGGCAACCCGTACGATTTCCACAAGTGCTCAAAAGTTATCGTCAACTAGATCTCATGGGATTTTTGTCTTAAATAATTACTACTTAATTGTTTTTGAATGCAATTGGCTTTCGACGGCCGCGACCAAAGGCATGTTCTGATACACGTAATATTGGCGGAGATTGCCATCGCTTGAATTCATTACTAATTAATTTATCAGCTAGCCAATTTTCCGTTTTATTTGAAGGTGATTTTTTAAGCTCCACTAATTTTACAACTGCCTTATCAAGTTCATCATAAGGAGGAAGTGATTCTTGATCATGCTGATCTGGAGCAAGTTCAGCCGAAGGTGCTTTATCTAAAATTTCTTTTGGAATAATTTCTCGCCCTAAATTATAATGCTTTGCTAAAGCATATACTTCAGCTTTTAAAAGATCACCCAACGGATTCAGCCCCCCAATTAAATCACCGTAAAGCGTTGAATAGCCTGAAGCGATCTCACTTTTATTTGATGTTCCCAAAAGCATACTCGATTGCACATTTGAATAAGCCATCAATACAACACATCGAAGTCTTGCTTGGAGATTTTGATCAAAAGCTGTTCGAGCAGCTTGATCTCCAGAAAAATATTTCATTGTTTGTTTCGAAGTCTCATACATAGAAACAATGCTTATCGTCTCAGTTTTAATTTTTAAATTTTTAGCCAAGGTCAAAGAATCGTCGATGCTACCCTTGCTGCTGTAAGGGCCTGGTAATAAAATTCCGGTGACATTACCCGGCCCCACGGCATCAATTGCCAATGCTGCGGCAAGGGCTGAATCAATTCCGCCTGAAAGACCGAGATGAATTTTTTTCTGACCTGTTTTATTAATAAAATCACGAATACCAAGCACAAGTGCTTTTCGCATTATTTCTATTGGCGATTCATCTTGAGGCCGATGCTCAAAGCGCTTTGAAGCTAAATCGACCATGACAAGATCTTCTTCACATGAAGCAGCTCTTACTATTTCTTTACCTTTTTCATCTAAAATAAAACTGCGGCCGTCAAAAATGAGCTCATCTTGCCCACCCACCTGATTAACATACACAAAAGGAGCTTTTATTTTTCTGACATGTTTGCGCGCTGTCTCTAATCTTTTTTGCATTTTGTTTTTTGAAAAGGGGCTGGCAGAAATATTAATAATAAGATCTACATCCTTTATTTTTTTCATGGGATCATTTTTATAATAAGATACTGGCCCACCAGGAAAATCAGTCCACATATCTTCACATACGCTGATGGCTAATTTTCCAATACCTTCAATTTTGATTATGCCGGTATCATCGCCAGGTTCAAAAAATCTTGTCTCATCAAACACATCGTATGTGGGTAAAAGTTGTTTTGCAAAAAACTTAAGTTTTTTACCCTTACGTGCAATGACTGCAACATTGCTAAAGGGTTTACCCATTTTTGATTTATTTTTAATTACCGCTCCAAATACAGCGGTGATTTTTAAAGGGATATTTTTGATGATTCGCTGAAGTTGAACTTCTTGTTTGGCTACAACATCGGCATTTTCAATACAATCAGTGGCTGGGTAGCCAAAAAGAACCATTTCAGAAAAAACAACTACATGTGCCCTTTTTTCATGAGCGCGCTTAATGAATTCAATAATTTTATCAGCATTGCTTTTAAAATCACCCAAAGTTGGGTTTATTTGCGCCAGTGCAATTCTCATGGCTCAAATTTAACTCTCAGCATCACCCTTTGTCAGCTTAAAAAACTGCAAATTGAGTTGATAAACACTCGTACCATTACCATGTGAAAAATAAGCGTTCATCTCTCTAAGAAAGTCTTTTAGCTTTAACTTAAACTGTGGCAATTGTGTTGGCGTTAAAGCGATCGTGAGGGTGCGTATTTCACGATCTTCCGGTTTATCAAAGTGAAGGGCTTGGGAGGCTTGTTCAATAAAAGAATCATGAAATTTACGAAACTCTTTAACTGAAACATTTTCAGGTGCTGCGATTTGAGCAGCGATGGGCATGAGTTTTTTATCATGACGCTTGATGATTCCGATTTTCTCCATCAACTCTAAACTTTCGTGCACCTGACTTGGAGTTACTAGCCCCTTAAGTCGACGGCTAATAAGTGCAGGATCTTCTACGAAATTATCTTGGCAAAGCATTTCAAAAATAACTATGTGATACCAAGTTGTGAAGAATTCATGTTGCGCACTATCTAGTGTTAGGGCTGATTTTTTCTTTTGCAAATGTAATACGCGATTTAAATATTTACGATACTCGACATTATCTCGAGATTGATTTAAATGCACAAGTGCTTCAAAGTACTCTGCCCGCGCATGATCAAGACCTAAACCTTTTATGAATTTTGGAACATTGCGGTTTGTAAGACTACGACTACCATCCATCACCACTTTGAGATAATTTTGTGAGCGCAAGCCTGCTATGCGCGCAAAAAATCGAATTGAGAATTTACGATCAGTGCTACGACGAACTTTGTAATAGTCCTTTAGGTAGTTACGAAAATCTTGATAAGAATAAATATCAACTTGTGACATCTTAATTAGACTAGGCCCTGAAAACTGCATCAAAACAAGCCAGTTTTGGTATAGATAATAGCCAGATCAAATTAATCAGGTTTGTGTTTATTTGCTCTAATAGCTTTTAAATAACTAATGATGTCATTAATGATTTTATCTCTCCCCGAAACCTCTGGAAATGGAGGCATGGGTGTGCGGAAACGAATACTTTTTGGGTCACTTATCCATTTTTTAAGCCAGGTCTCTTTATAATACTGCGTAATGTTAACTGGATAATTTAATTCTGGCGCTTCTTTTCCGCCATTACCATTTATGGAATGACATGGAAGACAGTTTTTTCTAAACGCCAGAAAACCCCTTTTCACAGCGGGTGAAGAATTTTTCGGAGGTGCAATTTTTGGAAACGTCTCATTAAACGTTGTGAGATCAACAGCCGCTAATTGGTAGGGCCAGCTTGGACCATCACCCACTTTAAGTTCTGGGTACTTACTATTTTCCCAAATTAAATAATACGGACCTAATTCAATTTTTTTATTAATCTTCATGAGATCAAAATTTTTATTATCTGTTCGCGCCACTGCGATAAAGGCTTTGTGTTGTATGAATCGAGAAGTTGGAATCGAGGGGCGATATCCGTCAATACAAGTAAAAAGTATTTCTTCTGAATTTTTCCAAGCATTACCGAAAACAGATTGAAAAACAGCTTCTACCGAATGAGCACGATAAGAAATTTCTTTTTCAGAAGTTGGATCCCACACGAGAATCGTTTGCGCTGGTGATATTTTTTCTAACTCGCTAGCACCAAGGGTTTTAACGACTCTTCCATGACTTTTAAAAGTCATATCTTGAGCTAAACCCAATGAAGCAAAGAGCAATAGAACAAAGACCATCAAAAGTCTAAATTTCATAACGATCCCTGAATTCAAATTTAACTAATGCTCGAGAGAAGGTTCATGCTTGGCGCCATAAATCTCTGGCGTGATTCGTATCCGCGCTTGAAACCCTTCTGTATAACTGTGAAAGTGTTCCAGTTTTTCTTCTGGAAATTTCCAACAGTAATATCCGGTTCCACAATCGAAATCCACCAACCACAAACCCTTGCCTTCAGCGCCGAGCTTAGCAATTTTTGTTTGCCATTCTTCAACGTGCTTGCTGATTTTCTCTTCGAGTTCCTTTGTTTTTACAGGATCTCGATCGCGCACAGCTTCAAGCAGTGATAGCAAACCTTTGATTCGATTGTTGGCTTCTTCGGTAACACGACGAACCACGGGCAGTAATTCCCGCGCGTCCCCAATTGTAAACACCCTCTTTCGATTTAACTCGAAAACATTCCCCATGTTCACGCTTATTACACCCCCCTGGGTTTCATTCAACCTAATAGTTAGACATACAGAATATTTCATCTGGTTAGTGACCGTGAATTCTTTACTGTAAAATAATGCGGATTTAGAGAAGTTGACCTTTGCCACGAACTTTAGCGAAAAGCTCCATGACGTCAGCTGATTTGAGAGGAAAATATGCTGCATGGGGTTTAAGTATTTCTTGCAACTCTTCTTGCCCAAAAGAGGCATTACGCTCCATTGTCCATGCGAGACGATCTGCAATGTTTAAAATTGCGACACCCAAGAATGCATCAGGATTCCGTGTTTTTAAAAGTGTACTATCGTGGTGAAAATCAATATCTGTTTCAAGATCTCTTAAAAACTTAGTTTGAAACACAAGTGCTGAACCTACTTCCATATGAGATAAATCAAAATATTCACGCTCAATTCGAGCCTCGTAGGCATCGTTGGTCTTATGAGAATCTTTTTCATCGCGCATTCTTATAATGAGCGGGGCATACTCTCTAAACACATGTATTGATGTGGCCAATTTTCCAATGTCATGTAATAGTCCTGCGGCGAATACAATTTTTCTATGTGAAATAAAAACGCGTTCATGAGTCGCCAATGCCCAAGCCAATGTAGCGGTGCGAATTCCGTGTTTCCATATCGATTCTAAATATGGTTCTAGAGTTTCTTTAAATCGAAGTTCACTATTTATCCAATAAGTGAAGACATCAAATATGTAGCCCGCAGCAAATGCGAGCCCAGCATATTCATTATTACATTTTTTCGCATGCTCTTCGGCTTTTAAGGCGTATTTAAGATGCTTTCCTGATTCTTCAAGACTTACATATTCTGCATCTGCGTTCTCAGAAAACATACGCATGATTGAATGCCCTAATACCATGTTGCGCACGTTTGTTTGCCCAACAACAACAACTCCATGGCCTAAACTAGAAACGACAGAAGCTTTCATATTTGCTGATGCTCGTGAACAAATCACTGTAGTAAAAAATTTATCTTTTTTTAAGATCTCTTCATAATCATCAGCTTTTTCACTACCAGCGATAATTTTTTGCATAAGATCCGCAGCCACACCATCAAAATCAAACTTACTCAAAAGGCCACGGTACATTGCTCTTAATTCAAGTGCCATCATCGCTTATTACCCCTACTAATTGCCAAGAGTTGAGAACCCACAAAAAAGATAATTGCAAAAATAAGTGCTGCGATAAGTAGATAGCGAAAAATATTTCCGAAAGTTAGTTCTACTTCGATATCCTTAGCTGTCTTCTGTTGTTTTTCTGCTGAAATTTCTCGCAACGTTTTTTTATCTCGCTCATTAAGTGGAATTGAATCATTGCCTTTATTGGCAGAAATATTATCGCCTTTATTAAACGGAACATAGCGAGTTTTTAAATCTTGCTGATTAGAGCCTCCGCCACTGCTGCCGGAGCCACCGCCACCTCGCGAAGCAACCCCGCCAGTGCCCGTGGCTTTTTGATTTGAACCTTCACCTGATTCACCAGCACCACTATCACCAATATATTTTCCGTTGTTGCCCGCAAATTTTCCGGCTGGAATATTACTTGATTTTTCATTAGCACGTCCTGCACCACCCGCACCTGAAGAAGATTGCGCGGGACTCTTGGCATTTTTTGAACCCGTTGCACTATTTGGATTTGTAGGATTAATCGATGTGCCACCAACACCTGAGGTATTTGTGGGAAGTTTTTTTCCTGCTTCAAATGTAAGTTTAGGCTTTGGGCATTGCCCGCCAGTGTCACCGGGCAAGAGCCCTTCTTTAATTAGACAAGCAATGTAGCTATTTTCATCACCAAAAAATTTATCTGCGAAATCAGCAAAGCCCGTGTTGAAACGATAAACAGCGCCAAGCAAAACAATTATAACAATAGAGAGCAAGAAGATGTACTCGATGAGAGTTTGGCCAGATTCACTGGATTTAAACTTATGCTTTAGACACATGGTTTAATTGTATCAAAGGTTGTGGCGCACGCACAGAAGGGCCGTAAAACTCGACTTCTAATTGCGATTAATTAGATCAAGTACAGGACTTTCGTATTAATGACAGGTTCAAAGATTTCTTAAATCCCAATTGGCCGACGAGGTGGGTTGAGTGGTTGCATAAGCAGTCTAATAGCTTCAAAAAACCGCCTTAAATTGAGAGTCATATTTTTTCTCTAATTCGTCCAATCTTTCTGAAAGTTCTTTGTTTGATAAAAGAAGTTGTCGAAGTCTTACAAAAGTTCTCATGATTTCAATATTCACGAGAGCGGCTTTTTCACTTTTAAGTACACTTGAAAGCATAGCAACACCTTGTTCTGTAAATACTAAGGGTCTGTAACGACGACCGCCTCTTTCATCATCAGTAGCTCGAATTTTTGAGGTTCCAATTTGGAACCTCAAAAATTCCCCTTCCTTTTCAGTAACTTGGAACATAAAATCTTCAGGAAATCTGATGATATTTCGGCGTACGGCCTTGTTCAGATTTTTGGTCTTAACCTCATAAAGTAATGCCAAATCCGAATCCAGCATGACCTTATGTCCACGAATGAAAAATATTTTCTGACTGATCTCAATATGAATTTGATTTTTTTCCACAAAACCCTCCTTTGCATCTTCGTTGTGCAAATGAGTGCCTATGCCTAGATTGATTTAATCGACTAATTAAGAAAAATGTCCGGATAATGGACACTCGCTACTTTTAAATTATTCCAACTCGATATGATCAACAATCGCCGCAATCACTGCATTGACTGGCGCTTGATCGTTACCCCACATTTGCCGACAACCATTACCTTCACGACAAATGAGCACAATATCGCCGGGGCCTGATTGCACATGATCAAACGCTAAGTAAGCTGAGCCGTGAGGCTTGAGACCTTCATTGAGTGGTTGAACGGAAAAAATAGTTTTCCCTTCAAAGTGTGGGTTTTTTTGTGTGCTGACAACTGACTCTAAAACTTTTGCTAAAATCATAATTCAAATGACCTATCGCCCATGCGATCAACCAAACCTACAACAGCTGCATCAACTGGTGCAAATTTATTATCTAAAGCAAGGCTTGCTTCACGACTTGCAACCCACATCACTGTATCACCATGACGAGCACCAACGGGGTCAGCCGTAACGATGGTTCCACCCACAGGATTTAATTGATCATCAAGGGGTTGCATTAATAAAAGTTTAACACCCAAGAGACTTGGATCTTTTTGTGAGCAAACTACTGTGCCTAAAATTTTTCCTAAATGCATAAGTCACACCTTAAACTTATAATTGAACTTGGACTCAACGACATATGTTTTATGAGACTGGTTCAATATTAAAATACTTTAAAAAATCCTCGTGAGGACTCGCAATAATCTCTGTACGAATGAGTGTACCTTTATCAGCTATCGACGATATTCCATCTGCCACACTGGCTTGTACATTTTCTAATGTGCCAGTAACAAAGTAATATGCTTTTCCACCAATTCCTCTAGCCATTCTAAAATCAATCAAATGAACATCGGCTGCTTTACAAGCACGATCTGCACTGATTAACCCCGAGCTCACCGCTGCGGTTTCAACAATACCAATGCTTTCTAAAACAGGAAATCGATTTTGAGAATACATTCCCGGTAAAACTTCAGGATGCAAATATGGAATATACACTTCATCAATAATTTGATTTGCAGCTAACTCCAGTAACTCTTTTCTGCTTTCTTCAACACTTGCTTCATCACCATTGATTAAAATAAAAAACTTACCTGGGCTCACGGCAGCTGCTTCAAGAATTCGTACAGGTGCTTTTTTAACAAGTTTGTCTAAAAGGAAATATCCCCGCGCAATGCTTGAGATTTCAAAAGACGCAATGGCTGGGCCAAATATCATACAATCCTAAAATGATCTTTAAGTGTGCAACGACGTACGCGACTAAAATTACGAGCCGTTGTCATGCCTTCTCCTGTGGGTGAAGCAATTGTAAATGAAGTATAACCTTCACCACCCATTCCAAGGCCAGCATAACTAGGAGCATTTTTAACAAAGATACTTGTATTGATCACTTTTGCCATTTTGTGAAGATGATCGATGTGACGAGAATGCATAACAGCCGTGTGACCGTAGCCATGCTCAACACGTTTTGCCATATCAATTGCCGCGTGTACATTGGGTGCACGAACAAAACCAACAACGGGCATTAATAGTTCTAACTGTACAAAAGGATGATTCTCAGAAACATCAGCAAAGATAAGCCTTAGTTCATCACCAGCTGGAACTCCAATTTCTTTTAAAATAACACCTGCGTTTTTGCCTACGAATTTTTTTGCCGGGTATTTTCCATCAACAACTACTTTTTCAAGTCTACGCGTTTGCTCAGCCGATAATTGATAAGCGCCAAAAGTTTTTAAAAGTTTAGCTAACTCATCTGCAACAGCGTCAACCACAATAATTTCTTTTTCAACGATACAGACAATATTATTATCAAGACTTGCACCAGCGATAATATCCCGCGCAGCTTTTGCAAGATCAGCTGTTTCATCGACAACTACTGGTGGGTTACCAGGGCCTGCTCCAATAACTTTTTTGCCAGAACTCATAGCCTCTTTCACAACACCGGGACCACCCGTGACAACAAGTAATCTAATACCGGGGTGGCGCATAAGTTCTTTTGCAGAATCAATTGTTGGTTCACGTAATACTGTGATGCAATTATCTGGCCCACCGTTTTGCACAATGACTTGATTCATCACATCGACAACTTTTGCACAGACTTTTTTAGCTGAAGGATGTGGGTTAAATACGACAGTGTTACCAGCTGAAATGATACTGATACCATTATTGATAATTGTTTCCGTAGAATTTGTTGTGGGTGTGATGCTTCCTAAAACTCCAAATGGGGCATATTCCATAAGTGCTAGGCCATCATCGCCTGTGAAAACTTCAGGATTTAAAATTTCAGGGCCAGGAGTTTTATCTATTACTAAAAGATTTTTTTTAACTTTATCTTCAACGCGGCCAAGACCAGTTTCGCTCACAGCCTCAGCTGCCATCCATTGTAAACATTCACGAAGGCGACACCGTAATTTATCAATTATTCGTTTACGATGATCAAGTCTCAGTGCTGACCAAACAGGAAAAGCTGTTTGTGCTGCTTCAACTGCGCGATTGACGTCGCTGAAAATGCCTCGTGAACCAGCAACTGGAGATTCTTTTTGTTCAACCTCACCCATGCGTGAAAGTACACGCTTCACAAGAACGTTAATTTGCTCTTGATCAAGAGTTGACATCAATGGTGTCCACGATGGCCATGATGACGGCATCTACTGGTTTATTTTGCGTAGTTTGAGTTTGTCGAGCTGAGCTACCTGTGGCGAACAAAACTGTTTCACCAACACCAGCTCCTACAGAATCAATGGCAACAATCACTCCGCCAGCGTTTTTACCGCTAGCATCGATTTGTTGAACCACGAGCATTGTCATACCCTGAAGCTTTTCGTCTTTTCGGGTGGCGACACATGTCCCCACCACTTTCCCTAACAGCATTTGTTCCTTTTGGTCCTTGGTGAACTACTTAATAAAGTACACATCGGCTGTGCGTTTTAACCTTACTTATTGTTAACGCGTTTTGCGCCACGACCAAGTGGAAGAGCCATATCGATGTTGCCATGAGGACGAGGAATAACGTGTACACTTACAAGTTCGCCTACTTTTTCAGCAGCGCGTGAACCCGCTTCTGTTGCAGCTTTCACTGCAGCAACGTCGCCACGAACGATAGCAGTTACATAACCACCACCAATTTTTTCGTAACCAACGAGTTCTACTTTTGCAGCTTTAACCATGGCGTCGGAAGCTTCAACCATTCCGATAAAACCTTTGGTTTCGATCATGCCTAATGCGTCTGATGAATTATCCATTTGGATCTCCTGATGTGTGCGCCATTATTAGCGCGACACTAGTTATGAGTTATACACCCGTAATATTTTCTAAAGCTTTAATAGCGGCTTCACGAGCCGAATCGATTTCACTTTCAGTACCCGCCATCCACAAACGCCCGAATGCGCCAAAAGGTTTCACTTCAACTAAAGAAACGTTGGCCGCTTTTTCTGCTTCGTTTGCAGCAAAAGTAATGTAGCCCGCTGGTTCAGTTTCTAAAATAAAAAGTGATTGGCCAGGTAACAGCATATTTCCCCAGCGATTTGAGTTAACTAAAATCGCATGGTCAGGTTCTACGTGTCTGATGACTTGGTTTGAAACAACTTTTGGTTTTTGTCTTTGTTCTTCGCTTAATTCTAATGAATCAAGAATTGCTTTACCCGCTTGGCGCACTTCACCTTGATCTGGATGATGAACTTCAAGCAAACCAAACGCACGCTCAACAATTTGCATTGCGGGTCTGACTTTTGTCGCCTTCAAAGCGATATCCATAACTGTGTTGATCGCAATACCTGGCGCGATCTCTACATATAAGGCAGCATCCCCTGGAATTGGCAAAAAACCGCGAGCCGTTGTGCCGACGAATGTGGCAAGTTGCGGTTGAAGTGAGTCGATAAAACTAAAAGCTTTTAAAGTTACTTTGGACAAAGAATTACCACCTCTTAAATTGAATATTCCACATGTGGTTGCAAGTCGTTAGGCGCAAACTAGCACGGTGCAGAAAATTGAGTCAACGACCAAGATATATAGATGCGAATCTTGTCTAACGTTTTGACGCTATGTGTATATTAATTTGGCGATCTAGCCTAAAGTTCCGTCGATATCAGCCGATCAGTGAGGTGCATATGCTTAATGCTAATTCTTTTAAGGGGGCCTTTTATATGAAACATTTAATACTTTTCTCACTCATGGTGCTGTTCGCAAGCTCTGCAATGGCTAAATATGAAAACGCACACTTCTTTATGGTCGAGAAAGACTGTTTTTATGAAGAAGATGGTAGTTTTTGGAAAATTCACCGAGCAAAAAATGTAAGCAAACAAGTCTGTAACTTACAAGTTGCTCAGGGTGCTAAAAAAGAAGAGCGCGTTTCAAAACTTCCAAAATCACCACTTGTTAGCCCCGATGGTAAGGCTCTTGAAGGTTTTATTCGTGTTAAAGGTAATGATTCAAACGGAGTCTACGTTCGTTCAGTAAATGGAAAATTAGAATTTGCAAATCAAAAAAGTGAACGCGTTTATTTAGGGTTTTCAAAAGATGTACAAGATTTCGGAAAACTTAAAGAGGGCGCTAAAACTTCAACTAGTTTTGGTCTTGATAGTGAATCTGGTCATCAAAAAATTACAGATACAAAGTCAACATCTGCACCTACTGAGCCCGCGCCTCCAGTTGTCGCCCCTGTAGTGCCAAAACCCGCACCAACACAGGTGGCTGAAACTCCAGCATGCGAACTTAAAGGTTTAGAGCATGTTTGTAAATGTAAAGACCCCAAAGCCTGTAAAGCTGAATACCTTTTAGTTGGTAACGATCTTAAAATTAAAACTGCTGATGAAAAAATTAAAACGGCACAAGCTAAAATCAATGAGTTGCAAAAGCAAATCAATGAAATTAGAAAAAATGAACTTGCTCCAGCTCAAAAAGCATATGTTAGCACTTTTAATGGCTACCTTGGACTCGCAAATAACAAATGTGTGGCTCCAATTAAAGTGGCGTCTGATTATAGTCGGCATAATTCACGCCTCAACGCTATTATCCGTGCATACAATAATTGCTTAGCTGCTAAGGCAAAAAAAGAAGGTGGCAGCTCTCCACAAAAACCAGGTAAAGGACGCGTTTCTGAAGCAGATGTAGAAAATGATCGCGACGTTGCTTCTGAGGATCCATTATAAATTTTTGAAAATTTAATTTGAACTTTAAGCCCCTCACCTGAACAGTGAGGGGTTTTTGTTTTTACGGCAAACCGTAAAGCGATTCTAAATCCGCCATCAATTTTTGATTACAACTTATGATTTCACCTTTTGGTTTTATTTCTAAACCTTGATCCACAAGTTGCACATACTTGCTTTCACTCTCCAGAGTGAGAGTAATCTCCGTGGGTAATTTATCAGAGGGTGTATCAGTAGGAGCCGGTGTGGCACTCGCGGTTGTAACAACGGGCGCTGCAACAACCGGCATTCCGATAATCGCAGTTTGATTAATTTTAGTTAGTGATGATTTTTTACCTTTTGGTTTTGGATTCGCTTCAGCTGCGCGTTCATTTTCTTCTGCCTTTGTAAACGCTTTAAGTTTTAGTTTACCGCTGCATAAAACCACATTGTCGATTTCTTTTGCGTCAGTTGAAGCTTTAAAACTTGCGCCCAATGGTTCGATTACACCTCGGGGCAAAATCATCTCGTGATCACCCAATCTTTTAAATAAAACTGTAATATCACCGCCAATAAGTTCTAAGCGCGTAAGGTCTCGGCCTTGAAATTTTGTCATACGAAATTTTGTCTGAGAACCCATGCGAAAAAGGCCGAGCCCTGGAATTTTTATTATCGCAACACTTCTTTCCCCCGTTTCAAGAAGATCGCCATCTTTAACTCCAGAAAACTCAGGCGCAGGCTCACCATTACGCGTAAGTGTTCCGTCAAGTTTTAGAATTTGATTCACAACAATATTAAGTTTCGAACGTTTTTTCTTTCGCGCTTCTGCATCAACAGAAAATAAATTAAAAATTAAAAATGCAAATACAGTTGTGGATAATAACTTGGTCATCGCCGTTATTCTTTCCAGCTTAAATAGTAGTTGGCGTTTTCAACAGCCAGCGCTTCTTTTGTTGGGTTCAGTGGTCTGTAGGTATCGACCATCACGGCGTACTCGTTTGTCATTACTTTTCCTTTAGCACCTTCGGCGGCAGTTGGGTGTGGGCCATGATGAATGCCGTACGGGTGAAACGTTACCATTCCAGCACCCATGTCTTTACGTGAGAAGAAATCACCGTCATGATAAAATATCACTTCATCACAATCAATATTGCGATGATAAAACGGAACTCGATTTGCACCAGGCTCTGTTTCAAAAGGCCTTGGCACAAAACTACAAATGACAAATCCACCGCCGACAAAAGTTGAATGCACAGAAGGCGCTAAATGATATCTATGACTTGTCACCGGTCTAAAATCTTTAATGTTCACTTTCACAACACACAAATCACCCTTCCAACCGACGACATCAAGTGGGTTAAAACCATAAGTGACTATTGTGAATTCATTTTGTCTTTTTATTTTTACTTCAAAACTTCCTTTTTCATCTTTAGGCTCAGGATTCGGAGTTGCAATAACAGCTGGGTCAAAGAGCGCATGCTGACCTAATAAACCTTTATCGGGCAAATTAACTTCTGTTCGAGATTCAACGACAAGATATTTTTGCGCACCTGAAGACGTAACAAAACGATGTGTTGTTCCTTTTGGAACAACTAAATAATCGCCACGCTCGTAATTAAGCGGGCCAAAATCAGTTTCAATTACGCCTTGACCTTCATGAATAAAATAAACAACGTCGCCATCTGCACAACGATAAAAGTAAGGCATTGTTCCAGTGGGTTGCATGAACCCAACTTTCACATCGTTATTTTCTAATCCAAAAGTTGCCTGCCAGGGGTCTTTTCCGGCGGCCATTTTTAAATAGTTAAAAGCCTGGGGTTTGCATTTACCCTCAATCTTTTGCCAATTTGTGGGAGCGTTTGTGTGATAGAGATGTGTAACTCGCCCGAAAAAACCTTTTCTCCCATGTTCATCCTCATAAGTGCCTTTGGGAATATCCACATGAGCTTGTGGCGTTGTCTTACCTTTATTTTGATGAAACATGCATTACCTCCGCTTGCTAAATACAAATTAACACTTCAAATATGCCTTACTTGCAATCACCTGGCAACGTGCCTATACTCAGTGTCACCAACATTAATCAGCGTAAGGATTTTCAGCAATGTTAAGCGCACTTAAAAGATTCATGGTCGGCGTACCACTTTCAACAGACCGCGTCAGCCACGAACGACTCTCTAAACGAAAAGCCTTAGCTGTATTTTCCTCTGATGCCCTTTCATCTGTTGCCTACGCCTCTGAAGCTATAATTCTTGAACTCGCCAAAGCTGCAATTATTGTCCACGCACTTCCCTGGACATGGCCAATTTCACTAAGCATTGTTGGCTTGTTGTGGATTTTAGTCTTGAGCTATCGCCAAACCATTTCTGCTTATCCAAATGGCGGTGGCGCCTACACAGTGAGTAAAGAAAACTTAGGAGAAAATGTTGGCCTCGTTGCGGGAGCATCTCTACTTATAGATTATATTTTAACAGTCGCTGTTTCTATTGCAGCTGGTGTGGCCGCCGTTACGTCAGCATTTCCGACGATGCTGCCGCATAGTGTGGCGATTGCAAATGTTGCGATTTTAATTTTGATGTTTATGAATTTGCGAGGCATACGCGAATCAGGAAGCGTTTTTGCTATTCCGACTTATGTTTTTATTATTGGAATGTTCATTTTATTTGCTTGGTTAGGAATTCAATCCATTTTTATTAATCCACCAGAAGTTACAACTCCACTCATGCCTCAAACAACTGATGGTGTTGGTATTTTTATGATCTTAATTGCCTTTTCAAGTGGTTGCGCAGCACTCACGGGAGTTGAAGCCATCAGTAATGGCGTAACAGCATTTAAACAACCCGAACAAAAAAATGCAAAAACAACTCTTGTGTGGATGGCAATACTGCTCGCCATTTTATTCGCGGGGGTTAGTTACTTCACGCACGTTTACAATATTATGCCTAAAGATCATGAAACTGTTATTTCGCAATTGGCGCGCATCACGGGCAGCAATCTTTTTTATTACTTCATTCAAGCGTCAACTGCTTTGATTTTATTTTTAGCTGCCAATACAAGTTTCAACGGATTTCCCTTAGTCACTTCACTCTTAGCTGAAGATCGATATTTGCCAAGACAACTCGCATCGCGCGGAGATCGCCTGGTGTTTAGTAACGGCATTATGGGTCTTGGTTTAATTTCGATGTTTCTCATCTGGATTTTTAAATCAGACGTTCATCTTTTGATTCCACTCTATGCTATTGGGGTTTTCTTAAGTTTTACTTTGTCACAAGCGGGCATGGTGAAACATTGGTATGTGCACAAAGGCAATAACTGGCAACGCAATATCGTGATCAACGCTGTTGGTTGCTTGACTACTTTTGTGGTTCTTATGGTTATTGTTATTACAAAATTTCCTCAAGGTGGTTGGCTCGTTTGTCTGATGACACCACTTTTGGTTTTTCAATTTCGCCGCATCAAACATCACTACACACTTGTCGGAAGTCAACTGCGCCTTGACGGGCCACCACCAGAAACCCCGCCCATTTCTACACATCACGTGGTGATTCCTGTTTCAGGAATTCATCGTGGCGTTTTAGAAGCACTGAATTACGCTCGAAGCATTAGTAAAAACATCACAGCTTGTTACATCGACATTACTCCTCGAATCACAGAGCGCATTATTAATGAATGGGGAATATATGGAATGGGTGTTGAGCTTAAAATATTGCCTTCACCTTACCGCTCAGTGACGCGGCCATTATTTGATTTTATTGCTGAAGAAATGAAGCGAAATCCCGAAGGTCGAATTACCGTAATTATTCCTGAGTTTGTTACAGCAAAATGGTGGCAAAACATTCTGCATAATCAAACCGCAATTATCATAAAAGCCGCCCTCGCCTTCAAACGCCGCGTCGTCGTAACCACCGTCCGCTATCACCTCACCCACGGCTAAAAATGCACGGCCTTACTTTTGGTAATTATTTGAGTTAATTTGCATTTAAAAAGCAAACAAACGGCTCCTCAGGTTTTTTCCATCTAGATTTAAGTCTTAAAAACCTCAATTCCACTACATTCGTTATTATATCCAATTAAAGCTCATAATTACCAAAAGTAAGGCCGTGCATTTCGTGGCTCGACGGAGGTCCTCAAGTATTCAAGGGTTTGGGCCGATATAATCATTGGTGAGATGTGTTTAAGCGCATCCATTGATGTCTATTTTATTACCCGGAGGGGCAGATGAAAAAATTTATGGCAATTTTAAAAGATGAAAACGGCCAGGGGATGCTTGAGTACATTCTACTTGTTGGCGTACTTGCGACCATCATTCTTGTTTTTAAAGGCCAAATTTCCGGCTTAATTACAAAGTGGACAGGTAATGTCGGCGATGCTGGCGACAATGTTTTTAAATAATTAACGGGCGAGACATAGAAGTCTCAATTTATCGGAGAAGGGCTAAAAAGTGAATGCGGCAGGGCAAGCACTTGTAGAATTCGTTCTACTCACGGCTATCTTTTTAACTTTCATTGGCGTCATCGCCAAGAAGGTCCCGCTTACTTTTAGCAGTGCCACACCCTATCTCGGAGGTAAAATCCAACAACGCCTTGAAACAGGCGGGGGTTTTGCCAAAGGCGCATGGGCTGTTCCTGTGAAATCAAAGGGAGGAGTGGATAATGATAAATAACTACACTCTTCTTTGCGCATTTGGAATTTTAACCGCTGCGACAATTACCGACTTTCGCACTCATCGCATACCAAATAAACTCATGCTCATCAGCGCTGTTATTTCAGTAATCGTAGTTGTAATTACAGCAGGCGGAGCTGGGTTAACAAATGCAGGACTTGGGTTTTTAACAGGCTTTGGATTTTATTTTCCTTTGGCTTGGTTTGGCGTGATTGGTGGCGGTGATCTTAAACTTTTAGCAGTAGTTGGCATCACCACTGGTGCGCTTAACATTTTGATGATCGGACTCTTCTCACTCATCTGGGGTGCGATCTTTGGCGTTTTGCAATCTGCATTTCGCGGAGAAATTAAGGCTGTTTCACAAAATCTTTTGCATTTATTTTTATTTAAAAAAATCGAAAATAAACAACTTCATCGTTTTCCATTTGCAGCATCAATGTTGATGGCAGCACTTACTCAATGGTCATGGAGCAAAATGCCATGAAAAATTTAAAACGATTGAAATCAAAATCAGGTCAAGCTCTTGTAGAGTCAATTCTTCTGATGGCCGTAGTCATCGTATGTTGGACTGGCGCTGCAAAAATTTTACGTGAAAAAGGTTTGTTTCAAAATGTGTTCGGAAAATCTTGGGGCAAACTTTCAACCGTAATAGAATTTGGAATACCCGTCACCGCTCGCGGGACTGCTGCGCCTAATCACCCAACGGCTTTTCAACGTCACTCAACGCGGGTGTCAAAATGAAAAATATATTAAATCAATCAGGGCAACTCACCGTAGACTTCATGTTTTCACTGATTCTTATTATCAGCATCTCTACTCTTTTAGGCGCACTGACATTTGCATTAACATTAACCGAAGTCGTACAGTATGTGAGTTTTGCCGGAAGCCGCGCTTATTTTGCAGCCGATCTCACCGAGACAGATCAAAAAAATGTTGGAAATAATAAAATGGAAGTTCTCACAAAGAGCTTACCCTTCTTAGCCTCAGCGCAAAAAGCTGGTTGGATCGTTCTTCCACCCCAAAGCCGCGATGTCGGAGATTTCACCGCGTATCGAGAACAAATAAATGCTCCATCTACCCGTAATCAATTTGTAGGCGCACAAATCAAATTTATAATTCCGATATTAAATTTAAACTTACCTTTTTTGGGTGAAGCTATTGAACCGCCAAACGGAGGTTCTTTTAAAGCTACGGTATCAAGTTTTTTACTTCGAGAGCCCTCTTTTCAAGAATGCTCCAAATTCATGTCAACAAGTTATAAGGCACTTCTTGAAGTGGTCTCGCCAACATGCCCCGGGGGTTGTGATGCCGGAAGATTTATACCAATTACAGATAATGGATGTTGATGATGAAAATGTGTAAGAAAAATAAAAAGGATGAAAAAGGTTTTGCACTTGTAGAAACTTTAGCTTTTTTATTTGTGTTCATCACACTCACTGCTTACGTCATTGATTTTTTCACCGTCATTCATACAGGTATTTTAAATTCTATTGCTGCACGCACCTATCTTTTTGAAACACTTCAACATCGCAGCAATCCAAACACTCTTCGACAAGAACTTACACTAGAAGAGGCCAAGCAAAAAGGGGTTGATTTCACAGCCGACGGACAACGATTTCACGCCATAAACGACGAAGATCAATTAGAAAATGATAATGCTCAAATCAGTGCCGTTGGTAGAATTTTAACTCAGGTAAAAGAAGATAATCAAGTTAAGCCAAGTATCACGCAGTCTGATCGATTGGATGATCGCACTTCAAAAGCATCAACGATCGTTATTAAATCTGGTTACGGAATTTGCTTAGATGCTCGGTGCGGGGGATAAGTATGAATCAAAACAGTAGAACATTTTGGGTATCAATGGGATGCGCACTCGTGGCGATGTTTCTTATTTACAGTTACACTCAAGAGCAAAAAGCCCAATACGATAAACGCTACGGCACAACAAAAACAGTTCTCATTGCATCAAAAGATATAGTCGAAATGATCACTCTTGATGAAACAATGTTAACTCAAGAAGAGCGTCCAGTTGATTTTATTCAGCCAGGTGCAATTGAAAACCCCGACGACGCTGTTGGTTTAGTAGCAGCTGCCCCCATTAAAAAAGGTGAGCAAATTTTACTGACAAAACTTTTAGCCCCCGGGCCAAACACCGGTCTATCACTACAAGTGGCTCCTGATAAACGCGCAGTTACAATTCCCGTTGACGAAGTCAGAGGCGTTGGAAAACTCATTCGCCCTGGCGATCGCGTAGATATACTTACAAGCATAAGTTATGGAGATGGTAAAAACGAGCGCCGCGAAGTTAAAACATTGCTCCAAGATATTTTGATATTAGCAACAGGTCTTAATGTCACAAATAATATACCTCGCGTATTACAACTTGATTCATTTAACGGAAAACCCGTTTATAAAAATCTTAACGGCGACACCGGTTATAATACCGTCACCGTAGAAGTAGATCCCCGTCAGGCGCAAAATCTAATTTACATTTTAAGCGTTGCGCCCGGAGCAATTTTTCTAAGCTTAAGAAATGGCAATGATAAAATTCTCACACGTTTAAGAACAGCCACAATTGATTCTGTCTTAGAAATGGACAGTGATCGCGCTTTACAAGCCAAACTTCAACAAGCCCAACAACAAGCAGCTACTGCCACTGCTGCAGCACAAGCTGCTAGCTCTGCCCAACGCGCTCCTGCTAAAGCGGGCGGCTTTGTCGAAGTTCGTGGCAGTGAAGTTAAGTATTAGGGAGGATCATGAAGATTAAGGTGAAAATGTTGATATTTTTATTTCTAGGATTTCTTATCCTGGTACCAAATCAAAGTTTTGCTGGAAAGCAATACATCGGCCTTACCATTGGTTTGACTGAGGAAAAGAAAGTTCCAAACATGCCTGATACTTTAAGCGAAGATTCATCGTACAACCGAAGTGTTGTAAGAATCGCAATTGCTAAAGAATTAAAAATCATTCGCTTTGAGCCCCTACAAGCCGGAACCACAAATTTTAACTTACGCGATTCAAAAGGCCGACTCATTGCCGAATACGTCATCACTGTACGAAAAAACAATCTTAACCGCGTTGCTTCAGAAATTAAAAGCCTACTAGGTGACGTTGATGGCATTCAAATTAAAATAGTTAATAACAAGGTCATTATCGACGGAGAAATATTATTACCACGAGATATGAACCGCATTTATAGTGTTGTTACTCAATTTAGCGATGTTGCCTCAAGCATTGTTACAATGAGTCCACTTGCTCAGAAAAAAATCGCTGAACTTATTGAAAAGGATATCGGTAACCCTGAGATTCATGTTCGCGCTGTTAATGAAAAATTTATTCTTGAAGGTGTAGCTGCAAGTGAATCCGAAAAGCAAAAAGCTGAGATCATAGCAAAAACATATGTTCCCGACATTATTATTGAAGCTGCAGAGAGTGCGGGGCTTCTTAAAAAACGTAAAATTGATTCTGTAATTAATTTATTAAGTGTTAAGCCCGGTGCTGAACCCCAACCCGGTAAAATCATCAAGGTTGTTGTTCACTTTGTTGAACTTCAAAAAGATTACACGCGGGGTTTTAGATTTCAATGGACCCCTACTTTAAAAGAAGATTCAGGAGTGCAATTCTCCACCGGTGGCAACTCACCGGGAGGAGTTTTAAGCACGATCACAGGTACAATAAACGATTTATTGCCAAAACTTAATTTCGCAAAAGCACACGGGCATGCGCGCGTTCTTCAAAGCTCAAGCATTATCGTTCAAGATGGAAATCCCGGAATGATTAAATCAATTACGCGTATTCCATACACCGTTCAAAATCAGTACGGTCAACTCACAACAAATTTTGAAGAAGCTGGCATTGACATGACAATTACTCCCAGCATTGTGAGTAGCAAATCAGACAGCGTGAATATGACTATCGTATTTAGTTTAAAAAGTCTTATCGGTCAGACCGAAAAAGGCCCGCTTGTTAGTAGTAAAAGCATTTCTACTCGTCTTGCCGTACGAAGTGCACAAAGTGCAGCAATTGGTGGACTCGTAAGCAATGACTCAAGCATGGCTTATAATCGATTACCAAAAGGTGCTAGTGAGAATCCTTTGATTTCACTGTATGCCAGTAAACAGTTTCAGCGTAACCAAAGTCAATTTGTGGTGTTTGTCACACCCGTAATTATGTATTCAGCCTCTGAAGGCAGTGATGACATCAAAAAGAAGTTTCGCTTAAAAGAATAAGCTAAAACTCGACTCGACATAGATCTAGTTACCTTGAAGATTCTCACGTTTTTTCCGATAAGAAGTTGGGAGAAAAGTCACTGTGGCGATCAATCAACAATGTCATATCATTGCGGTATCAGGCGGAAAAGGCGGCGTTGGCAAAAGTGTTTTTGCAGCAGGCTTTGCCCAAGCTCTGATTTTAGAATTGCGTGCTCGCGTTTTACTTATCGACCTTGATGCACAAAGTTGTGGTGATCAAAACGTCATTCTTGGTTTACGTCCGAATAAAACAATTTCTGAAGTCGCAACGTTTAGCGGACAAATTGCGCCAGCAACAATTAATTCTCTCATTACACCACATGCATCAGGCTTACATTTTATCGGTGCTGTAAAAAGCCCTAGCGATGCCTATGATGTGAATATCGAAGGTCTTAAAAAATCTCTCGATGGCTTAAGTAATTTTTATAATTTTATCATTGTAGATGTTGGCACTACTTTTTTAAATCCACAACTCGCAGTTATGGAAGTTGCCTCATGCGCACTGGTATTAACATTGCCTGAAATATTAGCTGTAAATCAAACCATGAAAATGCTCAATCAACTTATGGGCATGATGTTCCCATCTGACATGCTTCAAATAGTTATTAACAAAGTGGGCGCTGGTTCACAACTCAACCCCCAGGGTGTCGCTCAAGCTTTAAGAAAAAATGTTGTGGGTTTAATTCCTCAAGACGACACAACAGCAGGTGCGGCCCTTGCTCGCTCAACCCCTTTTGTAGCGTCGCAACCCAGAACCGCAATTTCAGTAGCATTTCACGAGACCGTAAGAAAACTCACACAAGGTGGCGCACTTGATAAAATGCGACAACTTAATAAACCCAAAAGTGTTAAAGCTATTGATACAACGGGCAATCAAATCAAAGCTCTCGGTGCTGCGAGCACAACACAAGCGCGCCCCAATGATACAAAAAAATCTGAAGAGTTTGATGTTCGCACAAGTCTTAAGCGACGCTTACACCGCGGCCTTATTGAAACAATGGATCTCAAAAAAGGCATTACTGAAACAGGTGGTGATGTTGCAAAAGAAAGTGATCTGAGACTTAAAACTCAACAAGTCATTGCTAGTCTTCTTGAAAAAGAAGGGCAAAGTTTTTCTCGCGAAGAGCGCGCACAAATCGTAAAAGAAGTTCTTGATGAAGCCTTAGGCCTTGGGCCACTGGAAGATTTATTAGCTGATATCGCAGTTTCTGAAATCATGGTTAATAGACGTGATCTTATCTTCGTTGAGAGAAATGGTCGACTTACAAAATCTGATTTAAGTTTTACTAGCAACCAACAACTTCTCACAATCATAGAAAGAATCGTTACACCACTTGGTCGTCGCATTGATGAAAAATCACCTTACGTTGATGCAAGACTTAAAGACGGAAGCCGCGTGAATGCTGTGATTCCACCACTAGCACTTGACGGCCCCTGTATCACGATAAGAAAATTTGCAAAAACTCCCATCACATATAAAGACTATGTTGGCTTTGGCACAATGACTGAACCGATGATAGATTTCTTGCGCATCTGCATTGAAAATAGACTCAACGTTATTATCAGCGGTGGTACAGGTTCTGGTAAAACAACACTCCTGAATGTGCTCTCAGGGTTTATTCCCGCTACTGAGCGCATCATAACTGTTGAAGATGCAGCAGAACTACAACTTAAACAAGAACATGTTATTCGCCTTGAAACTCGCCCCTCAAACATTGAAGGCGAGGGAGCCGTTACGATTCGCGATCTCGTACGCAACACACTACGCATGCGACCTGATAGAATTATCGTCGGAGAATGTCGAGGCGGTGAAGCATTAGATATGCTCTCAGCTATGAATACAGGTCACGATGGAAGTTTAACAACAGTGCATTCAAATAATCCACGTGAAGCTGTTAGTCGTCTTGAAACACTTTGTTTAATGTCTGGCATGGAACTCCCAGCACGCGCCATTCGTGAACAAGTTGCAAGTGCAATAGATCTCATTATTCAAATTAGTAGACTCTCAGATGGTACACGAAAAATTACCAGTATTACCGAAGTCATCGGAATGCAAGGTGACATCGTCACACTTCAAGAAATTTATCGATACAAAGAAGAAGGTTTTGATAAAAATAGAAAAATCATCGGCCAATTTCAAGCTACTGGTTTTATACCAACTTTCATTGAAGAGTTTGAACGTAAAGGTGTGAAAGTTCCGCGCACACTTTTTACCGGCGTGAGTAACGGATTAGCCGCTGGAGGAGTTAAGAAATGACCCTCTTTGGCTCTCCATGGATCGTTATACCTGGCGTAGGAATGTGTATTTTTATTATTGTCTACTCTTACGCAGATCGTATTCTCGAATGGCTAAAAGAACAAAGCCTTGGCAATCGTGAGTACGTTATTAAGCGCCTTGATATTATGTTTGTTGAAATCAATCATCGCCAGATCACAGGCGCCATGCTCATGGGAAGTTTTGGCGGCGGCGCACTTGTATTTATTTTGTTTTATCCTAATTTATTATTTGGAATCACACTCGGTTGCATTGTTACCTTTGTGGGCTGGAAGATTCCCCGATTTTTGGTTGACGCTTACTATGCGCGCAGATCAAGTCAGTTTGTCGATCAACTAGTTGACGGCCTAACATTGATGTCAAGCGGACTCAAATCAGGTTTAAGTATTCCTCAAGCCATGAAATTAATCGTCGATAATATGCCCGATCCAATTTCCCAAGAATTTGAACTTATGCTCTCACAAATTTCCTTAGGCGTAAGTTTAGAAGAAGTTATGGTAGATCTCGCAAAACGTATTCCCTATGCGGATGTTCAAATGTTCGTGACTGCTGTTAACATTCTCAAAGACACCGGCGGAAATATTGCTGAAACTTTTGACACGATCGTAAAAACAATTCGTGAGAGAATTAAAATAGAGAAAAAAATCGCAGCCGTAACAGCACAAGGTGTTATGCAAGGAATGATTATAACCGCCACACCGTTTGTACTGCTTGTGGTGTTTTATTTTATGGATCCAGCTTACATTGCACCACTTTTTAATAAGACATTGGGCTGGTTCATCTTGGTAATCATGTTGACGCTACAAATTATTGGTGGCTTGATGATCAGGAAAATTGTTAAAATTAAGGTCTAACAACAATATGGGAATTTTCAATGAAAACAATTTTTAATGCACTGGTTTTGACACTGAGTTTGGTTTCTATTAATGCCCACGCTCTTGTCGATTTAAAAAACGCTAATTACGCTGATGCGTGGTTAGACCTATCTATTCCCGGCACAGGTTATGATCTTAAAGTTGTTCGAGCTTATAACAGCCGCACTCTTTATAATGGTCTGTTTGGTTTTGGATGGTGTTCTGATTTTGAAACCTCACTTGAAATCACCGCCGAAGGAAATCTCAGGCTTACAGAATGTGGCGCCGGACAAGAAACACTATTTTTATCAAAAGGCTTTTCAGAAAAAGACATTGAGAAAACAGTTAAAACTATTATTGAAAAAACAAAGGCCGATAATCCCAATTCAAATGCAGCTTATTTGAATGAATTAGAAAAACGATTAAAAACAGAAAACGCACTTCGCTCTGAGTATGCCAGTAAATACAATATCGTTCGCCCTATCGTCGATAAATCGCGCTTCTACGCTCACGGGCGTGATGTTGAATTTATTGAAAAATCTGGAAATTACTATTCACGCACAACAGTTGAAGGCAGCATTCAAAAATTTACATTGCAGGGAAAGCTTGAAAAAATTTATGACCGCAACAGCAATTACCTCACCTTCGCTTACGACGGAAAACGCCTTCGCGATGTAGCTGACAACAATGGCCGTAAAATAAGTTTTAGCTATTATGACAATGGCAAAGTAAAAAGCATCACCGGGCCTGGTGGAATTCAAGTCGATTATAAATTTAAGAATCTAAATGATCTCATCTATGTCAAAGCCGCTAACGGGCAGATTTTCACATATGACTACGATGATCTCCATAATCTAACAAAAGTAACATTTCCAGATAAAGCCACTAAAGAACTTACCTACAATAAAAACTACGATCTCGTGACTTCATATAAAGATCCAGAAGGTTGCCTTGAGACTTATGATTACAAAGAGTCCGAAGACAAACCACGTGATCATTTTTGGGCAAGCGTTATTAAAAAATGCAAAGACAAAATAATCTTGAGAGCAAAATATGAATTTTGGTACGAACTTAAAAACGATAAAACCGGAAAATATCTTAAGCGCAGTAAAACCCAAGAAAACGATGCGAGCACAGATGTTACATATAATGAACTAGGCAAACCCATGAATGTTGCTCGTAACGGTAAATCTACAAAATTTGAATACTACGATAATGGGCTTTTGAAAAAGAAACTCACACCCGATGGAGTTTCAACAGTATTGCAATATGATGCGAATCTTAAAAAAGTTAACAAAGTTATTCGCGGCAATAAATCCAGTGAGTTCTTTTACGACACCAAAGGAAATCTCGTTAGAGCCAGTAATTCTGATGGCCAAAAAATCACACTAAACTATGATGCTCGCGGACGCATCGCTGTTATTGAAGACCAAGCAAAACGCAAAGTAGCAATCAAGTACGAAGAGCGTTTTGGAAAGCCTTCCATTATTGAGCGTGAGGGGGTTGGCAGCATTACTGTTAATTACGGCAAAGGTGGCGAAATCGAAAAAGTAACAAGCCCCGCCGGCCCATCGGTCGCCATTCAAGTGGCAAGTACATTTAGCAATCTTTTAGATTTATTACAGCCCACGGGCGTAAGCTTGAGCTTTTAAGGAGTGAACATGAAAAAAATAATTAGCGTATTAGTTTTTATCCTCATGAGCGTTTTCGTCTCAAGTGCTATAGCAACTAAGACTCAAGATTTGTATGGTGGAATTAATGCGCAAACAGTGGGCTTTCGCGGCACTCCCTACCAACCATCTTCCGGAGGAGGCGGTGCATTCCATGGAAATACTGAACTCTGCGATCAAAATCAAAACTGCGATTTAGCTCTGAATCCCGAAGAATGTCGTCGCAAATTTCAACTTACATCAGATGCAACCGGCAATACTGGCGGCTCAGGCTCCGCCAGATAAGCTGACTGCACGGCATCCAGTTGTCTGTTCTTTAGACAACCACACGGTCAAGAACCCATTTCACCTCTGTAATATCAGCTAGTTAGCCCACCCACTCCCTTGGCACATAGCTTGTAATACTAAGTCCATGAAGGAGAGTGTATTTATGAACAAACTCTTATTGTTATTCGCATTTGCCATGATTTCATCTACCGCTCACGCCGTTGATATAAAAGGTAGTGAAGAGTGTATTTTAAAATCAGCGCGCAATGATTCTCGTTATTTTGAGAAACGCCGTTGTACTACTGAACTTTCATGTGAAGCAAAATATGTGAAGGCAAACAGTAATCAAGGCAAAACATCTAGTGGAAAAAGAGAACAATAATTACCGTGGATGAGGAACCGAAGATTTCACTCTTGGAGCGATTTCTTCTAAATCCTCATCATCTTCTTTTCCATCGTTATGTCTTTTAAGTTCAAAATTTCCAAGACTGCGATCTTTTTTATCTTCACGTCGTTTACTCAATTTTGACAAAATCTTACGTACATTCGTATCTGCTGATTTGTATCCCGCCCTTGTGAGCACAACACCGCCATCGACTGCCTCTTGAATGAGATCCACAAAGACAGATGTTTTAATCCAGTGATGAAATTCTTCTTCAACACTTTTATCACCAAACTTAGTTTGAAAAGCCAATGCAACAATAACGGTAAGGCCGAGCATTTTTATCACGAACAAAAGGTCTTTAATCACGATGAAACCCCCAGGTGTTTTTCACAAACCTTATTTACAATTGCTATCACGTCTTTTGCGGCAAAGGGTTTCTTGATAAAATCATGGGCCCCCGCCTCCATTATTTTCATAAGCATCGTATCTTGATCTACAGTACTACAGGCAATTATTTTAGTGTTAGGAAGTAACGCACAGATTTCTTTTGTGGCTTGCACACCACTTTTTCGCGGCATGACGATATCCATAATGATTAAATCAGGCTTAAACTCCTGAGCTTTTTGCACGGCATCCTCGCCATCTTCCGCCTCCGCCACGACGATATGTCCAGATTTTAATAAAATCTGTCTCAGGACTTCGCGAATGAAGGGTGCATCGTCTACAATAAGTACATGAAGTTTCATGATATCATTATAAGCTTGCTACGACCGCACACCCAAAAGGATAATTAGAGTTTCCATGGACGCATCGTTTCTCGACTTAATTCTAGATAAGATCAGTCACCTTGAAGGTTCGGCCGCATACACGGCTATCTTCTCTGTACTCTTTGCCTGCGGTCTTGGCCTTCCCATTCCGGAAGATATTACGCTTTTTGCGGCGGGGTATCTTTCATATTTAGAAAATATTGAACTTCACTGGGCCATAGTCGTATGCATGGTAGGAGTTCTGCTTGGCGACTTTACATTATTCACTATCGGACGAGTTTTTGGAAAACGCGTTTTAAGTCTCCCAGGTGTTCGTTATGTTATGACCCCAGCACGAATCGCACTTGCTCAAGCAAAACTTAAGAAAAATGCTCGCAAAGTTTGTTTCGTCGCAAGATTTCTCGCAGGCCTTAGAGCTCCGATTTATTTTTCTGCAGGAATGCTCGGAGTCCGACCCCTCACTTTTTTTACATTAGACTCTCTCGCCGCCCTCATCAGTGTTCCAGCACTCACTTATTTAGGATTTTACTTTGGTGATGAAATTGAAATCGGACTTCTCTACATGCGACGCGCAGAACGCTACATAATGATCACATTGGCGGTAATTGGCTTACTTGTAGTTTTGAATATTTTGAGAAAAAAAATGAAAATGGCTTAACGGCCAAAAGTCACACCAAAATCAAAAAGATAAAACACATTACTCACCGGAACATTTGTTGGAACCATACTTGTGTTTGGGTCCGTTTTGTTTGCAGAGCCAGAAAATTGTGATTTATACATAATCGCTGAAACTTTAAAAAACGTTCTCGTCTGTCGAGCGAATCGATACTCACCACCAATATTTGCGCCTACTCCGATAGTTTGATTACTTTGACCAGCACGAACATCTGCGCTGCCCACTTTTTCTGTATGAACCATGTAAGGCTGTACCATCAAACCTAAATTCCAAAAATAGCTTTTGCTTGATGGAATACTCATATCGATGTCAATTTCCACACCACCTAAACCATGCTTAAGTCGCCCCACATTTGGAGGCAACGAAAGTGAATAATCTGCATACTTAAGTGTAAATGCGAGAGATGAAGAATTAAGTGCCATCCCAAAAAATCTTCTAAATTTTAAACCGAGATTAAACCAAGTGTGAGAGCTAGCAACATATATATCTTGCGTAGGATTGTCTTTTAATTCATTGAGCATCGAAAATCGATAGTCAGCTACAATGCCCAAAAAAGGTGTGAACCAAAGATTTAATCCGAAAAATGCACCAGGACTTTGATTAATATAATTACGATAATAATAAGGACTCACTGAAGAGTTGTAAATGTACGAAGGACTTATCGTAAACTCAAAAAGATTCTTACGAATATCTTCAGAGTCTAAAAACGATCTATATTTATCAATTTCTTCTAATTCACCGCCGAGCAACATATCTCTCATGCGCGTACCCATTCCGGAATCTTCTGCTTTTTTTCCAGTGACCTCTGCTGGTGGAGCCGATGCATTATTAAAATTTTCGCCACCTAGCCCGGGAAGTGGCGCCACGTTAGGGGCCGCTGATTCAGCTATGGGGCGATCAAAAACAGTTTCGCCATCATCTTGCGCAGGCCTTCTATTTTGAATTTGAGCAGTTTTATCTTTTTTCTTATGTGATGTTGACTTGCGAATATAGCGAGAACTCTCAGTACTATCTTGAGTTTGCGGTTGCACTGGGCGACGCGCAGTTGGCGATTGGGTATCTCCCATTAGGCCCAAAAAACTTGGGTCAATTTCTTGTGCGTGAGCAAGCACACCAAGATGAAGTAATGCGATAACAACAAGTGTTCTCATTACATTACTTCTCGGTATTTTTCGTCTTAGTTTGGATCAATATCGATAAAAACTGGGCTCGACGTTAGCCTCGAAATAGTGATGGGTCTAGTTAAGCTTCACGCTATTTGGCAAGCTTGCATTGACCCTGGCAGCAATCACCTTTAAAATTAATGAAAGAGGTTAATTCAACGTGAAACACAGCACACTGATTATTATTTTCTTAACAGTCTTTGGGGTTTACGCTTTTGCGCAACAACCCACAAATAAAGTTTCAGTTAAAAATTCTTATCACAGTCAAATTGATAAACAAATTACTGTTCGCAAAGTAGGGGTTTTACCCGCAACAGATAACGTTAACGGCCTCTACGCCCGACATTTAGAGAATAAACTTAATGAACTTCTCAAAAACACCCATCGCTTTGATCAAGTCGAAGTCAAAGACGCTAACGCACAAAATTCCATTGAAGATTATGAAGGCCAACCTGAACTCATCAAAAAATTAGGCATCAAAAATAATGCCGAGGCCTTTGTAGCAGGAAGAGTACTTAAACAAAAAAAAGGCTTAGACATCACACTTGATCTCTACCTTGTGTCTGATGGGCAACTCTTTGTTCAAGAACTGGTTGCAAACGAACCTATTATGCAAACAAAAGAGCTAGAACAAAAAACAACCGAGATGTTCAACAAGCTCATCAACAAAATTCCATACAAAGGCTTAGTACTTAGCCGCCAGGGAAACCGCGTTACTATTGATATCGGTGCTCGCGATGGAATTCGAAACAATACAGTTGTAAGTGTAGAGCAGGTTATTTCACTAAAAAGGCATCCCAAATTTAATTTTCTACTAAGTACAGAAAAAGAAATTATGGGGAAAATCAAAATCATAAAAGCCGATGAAACATTAAGTTTTGGAATTATTCTCTCCGAAAAAGATCAAGGCGTTATTGCACCTGAGAGTAAAGTAACCGGTCTTGATTTTATAACCTACGCTGATCCCACTGCCGAAATGTTTAGACCCACACCTCATGGTGAGCTTGGTCAAGACAACGTGAGTTTTGGAAAAAACCCAAGAGAATGGCTTCCACCAAAACAACCCACACTTGGTAAAATCGGATTAGGTTTAGGTCTTGGCTCACTGAGAAGCTCAACAAGCATTCAAAATACAATTACAAATGAACAAAAATCATATTCAGGTGATGCTCCAATTTACCCACAGATTGATTTAGCCGCAGAAATTTGGCTGACATCAAATTGGTATATGTCAGGTCTCATTCGACAAGGTGTGTTTAGTGTACCAAATCCTGAAGCGGGAGGAGCCCCGTCTCGACTAGCTGCAAACAATGCGCATTATGATTTACATGGTGGTTATAAATTTTTACTACAAGATAATTTCTGGGGCCCACAGATCAACCTTCACGCTGGTTTTGCAAAATACAGTATGTTTGTTGATGCCAGCACCCCACTCACATTCACATCAACTTCTTATAGTGGAATGTATTTAGGCCTTGGCGGTTCACTCCCAATTACTAACGATCACGCCTGGTATTTAGATATTAATTTAGATAGATTTTTATACCCCAACGTCACTGAAACTCCCGTATCAAGCGGCGCCACAAGTGACACGACAATCACCGCATTCTCTTTTGGCGGCTCATATAAACTCGCCCCTCAATATTGGCTACACGCACATTTAAATTTTGAATTTTACTCAAGCACCTATTCAGGCGCCGGCAACCGAGGCAACGGCATCATCGGCCTAAACTCAAGCCAAAGCCTAACCACCCTCATCACCGGAATCGACTACATGTTCTAGCAGGCACGGCCTTACTTTTCGTAATCCCAATGATGTTTGCAAATCAATTATTCCGAATAAAATCAGCCATTTAGTGATTACGAAAAGTAAGGCCGTGCCTTTATGTAATGATGACTGTGAGGTTACTGTGTGATTTTAGTAGTGTGGCTGGAATTAAGGGAGTGGGTTCACTTTCTAATACTTTTTTTAGAATTGCGGATTTTTCTTTTCCGATTACCACCATGATTATTTTTTCTGCACGCATAAATGCTCCGGCTCCGAAAGTGAAAACATCATTTGTGTTTGCTCCGGTCACGCGGTCTCGGGTTTCATCGGCAATGATTACTCGCCCACCCATAAATGAAAGTCCACTTTGGCCAGGCTCATGAAAACCAACATGCCCATTAGGCCCCAAGCCCAAAAGACTTACATGGATTTTTTCTGAAATCACATCTTCCACATGCATAAGCATTTGTGCATCGGACCACGATGGATCAATAAGTTTTGATTTATTCTCGACACCCAATGGCAAAAGAACTTGTTCACGCAATTGACTGTAAAACAGACGGCGTGAATCTATAAATTCATCTATTTGAATGGGGCATAGCTTTTTTGACCAAAAATCTTTTTCTTGAGAAAAACCCTTATAAATCAATGTCGGTGTACCACCTGTGGGTAAAAAAATATTCAACGCACCTGTGACACCTTGTGCATAAGCCTTTAACAAATCTACAGTTGTCGTGGCAACCTCTTGCGGATCTTTGCAGTGAATCAGTTTCATGTCATCCCTTGCTTAACGCTTCACTCATTGAGTAACCTTATTGTGTAAGCAGGCAAACCAAAACACAAGTGTTACCAGACTTTAAGGAAAAATTTATGTTCAAAAAACCCAGCGCACTCGTTGTTGTTGCTCACCCCGATGATGAAGCAATTTTTTTTGGCGGCCTTATTCTTTCAAAAAAATATGACTGGCATGTGATTTGTGTCACCGATGGAAACGCCGATGACATGGGAGACTTTCGAATCGGGCAGTTTAAAAAATCATGCAAAGCTCTTGGTGCAAAAAAAGCCGAGTGTTGGGGATTTCCCGATATCTTTGAACACAGACTCGATGTTCACGCATTAATTGAAAAACTTCTCACGCTTAAAAAATTCAACAAAGTTTTCACACACGGAATCTTAGGTGAATACGGCCACGCTCACCATCAAGATGTCAGCTATGCAACACATAAAGTATTTTCTAAAAACACCTCTGTCTATTCAGTTGCATACAACATACAACCTGAAATTAAACTGACACTTACTGCCGATCTCTATAAGAAAAAACAAAAAATACTTTGGGATATTTATAAAGATGAGATTAAACGTTTTGTGAATGTGATTCCCGCAACATGGTCTGAGGGTTTCACAGAAGTTTCGCTTAAAGAAGTTGAGGCCCTCTACAATTGGCTAACTGAAAATAAATCCTTTGAACCAAAATCACTTCATCACTACAAATGGCTCGCCCCCTATCTTCAAGGGGGCGGCGGACACCTTAAGCTAAGACCTTTTTAATTTTTTAAAAATAAAGACTAAAGGCTGCAGCGAGAGTAAATGCCCCCACATCAGATGCAAAATTACGCAAATATGAAACTCTTGGGCCAAATGCGACAACAGGAGTAATGAAATAGTTCATCCCCAACTTTGTCTCACTCGTCCAACGAGTTGAAATAGAACTATTGTACGAGTAGTCGTTGTATTCATTTAAGTTATAAAGAAAATCTTGTCCGACATAAGTAGATACACGTTCATTTGACCAAAAATGATAGACAACTGAAGGCCCCATATTTAGATAAGTACTCACAGCACTTGTTATAAAATTACCAGTGACCCCTAATGCTAAACGGTCAATAACAAAATACCGCACCGTAGGATTTATCTGAAAAAGAGATCCGCCAACTACTGAATACCCAAAATCAATTGTGCCACCAAGCTCAACATTGTTTTGATTAATATTAGCCAAGGCACTTCGTCTTTGATCTTGTGATCGAGAAATACTAACCGTGGATTCCGTAGCTGCGACAGCTGTGTTTGAAACTATTAAAACCAAAAGCATGAGTAAATTAAATTTCATAAATTCTCCTCACTAAATAAAAAGCCCCGACTCAAAAGAATCGGGGCTTTGGAAATTCGATTCGACTCGATTACATGTCGAAGCCGCCTCCGGGCATACCTTGGGGCATTCCGCCGCCACCGCCAGAAGATTCTTTCTTAGGCTTTTCAGCAATCATAGTTTCAGTTGTCAGCATCAATGAAGCGATACTGGCCGCATTTTGAAGTGCGCAACGAACAACCTTAACGGGATCAATAACACCGTCTTTAACAAGGTCGCTGTACTCTTCAGTAAATGCGTTAAAACCAAAGCTAGGATTCTTTTCATTTTGAACTTTATCCAAAACGATTGAACCATCAAGACCAGCGTTGAACGCGATCTGACGAATTGGCTCTTCACATGCACGACGAACAATATCAGCACCCCATTGTTGAGCGGGAGGAAGTTTCATGTTTCTGATTGCTTGTGCTGCGCGAACAAGTGCAACGCCACCACCAGCAACAATACCTTCTTCAACAGCTGCACGAGTTGCGTTTAAAGCATCTTCTACACGCTGTTTCTTTTCTTTCATTTCAACTTCGGTAGCTGATCCAACATGAATTACAGCAACGCCGCCTACAAGTTTAGCGAGACGCTCTTTGAGTTTCTCTTTATCGTAGTCGCTTGTTGATTCTTCAACTTGAGCACGAATTGATTTAACGCGCGCTTCAATTTCAGCTTTTTTACCAGCACCGTCAATTACGATGGTGTTGTCTTTATCAACAACAATGCGCTTAGCGCGGCCAAGATCACTGATCTTAGCTGATTCAAGTTTTTGACCGAGTTCTTCGCTCAATACTTTTCCACCAGTTAAGGTAGCGATATCATCGAGCATTGATTTTCTACGATCGCCAAAGCCAGGGGCTTTAACTGAGCAAACTTGAAGTGTTCCGCGAAGTTTATTAACAACCAATGTTGCCAATGCCTCACCTTCAATGTCTTCTGCAATAATCAAAAGTGGTTTGTGTTGTTGTGCTACAGCCTCAAGTAAAGGAATGAGGTCTTTCATAGCGCTTACTTTCTTTTCATACAACAATACGTAAGCGTCTTCGAGAACGGCTTCCATACGCTCAGCATTGGTGATGAAGTAAGGTGAGAGATAACCACGGTCAAATTGCATACCCTCAACAACATCTAGTGTTGTTTCAGCAGTTTTGCTTTCTTCAACTGTGATAACGCCTTCACGGCCAACTTTTTCCATTGCCTCGGCTAACAATTCACCGATTTGTTTATCGTTGTTGGCTGAAATTGAACCAACTTGAGCAATTTCTTTTTTACCGTTTACTTTTTGTGAGATTTTTTTAAGTTCGTCTACGATTTTCTCAACGGCTTTATCAAGACCGCGTTTGATTTCCATAGGATTGTGGCCAGCGGCTACAATCTTAGCACCTTCACGATAGATAGCTTGTGCTAATACAGTCGCAGTGGTTGTTCCATCACCAGCATCATCGTTTGTTTTGCTGGCAACTTCTTTAACCATTTGAGCGCCCATGTTTTCGAATTTATTTTCGAGTTCAATCTCTTTTGCAACAGTGACACCGTCTTTGGTGATCATTGGCGCGCCAAAAGATTTTTCGATTACAACATTACGGCCTTTGGGGCCAAGAGTTACTTTTACTGCATTTGCAAGTTGGTTAACTCCGCGAAGGATGGCATTTCGAGCATCTTCACTAAAACGCAATTCTTTTGCTGACATAATTTTATTCTCCTTAATTATTACTGAATAACGCCTAGAACATCTTCTTCACGAATCATGAGATATTCTTTGCCTTCAAATTTAAGTTCTGTTCCTGAGTATTTGCTAAATAGGACTTTATCGCCTTTTTTAACTTCCAACGGCACAACACGGCCATCATCAAGGACTCGTCCTTTGCCGGTTGCAACAACTGTAGCCTGTTGGGGCTTTTCTTTAGCGTTGTCGGGGATATACAAACCACCAGCTGTTTTTTCTTCTTCAGCCAATCGTAGTACCAAAATTCTGTCGTGTAATGGGCGTACATTCATACTGGGTGTTGCCATTTAAGACCTCCTTCATTGATTAATTGCTATAGCGCTACGCAACGTAGCGCAAATCGTCATAAATATCGATACATAGTATGGAAATTTATTAAAATTCCTCGAATCGTCACTAATGTGTGTTCGCTATTTACTTTGTCAAGGTTGTGCTGATATTTTGCCCTCGGGTAGTAAAAATTATAAGGGCTTAAGAGTAAGTCCTAGTAAGCATTTAAGGGGGTTTATATGAAGTTCATATTCTCTGTTTTAGCCGCACTTACGTTCATTTTCGCACTTGCACCGGTAGCCAAAGCCGATAATGGCGGCACATGCGAATTGCGTAACACCTATTACGTTGGGCGATGTTTCGTAAAAGTTAACTCCAGTGAAGAAACAAGCATACTTCAAGCTTGTGAAGAAGCAGTAAGCTGCCTCAATACCATCATGGGTTGTGCTCACACCACCATGTGCAACAACACAAACCTTCGATCTGGTTGGCAATTGGTAAGAGTTTTTGAAGATCAAGCACTCTGATTAGAGGGCTGGGGATTCGAATTGGGATGATCCACCCTGGGCTCCGACGAGCTCGGGGGCTTGTAGTTTTCTTTGATAGGCCTCAAGAATATCGGCCATGTCACTGGGACTTAGAGTTTTTGCCGCAGATTTGAGAGCTTCGTAATTGTTCTTCGCTTGCGGAGCTAAATAGAGCAAAAAATAATCGTTAGCTGAAAGCTCTTGGATTACTCCCCAATTAAGTTCTGCATGGGATAAACGCAAATTCAGAGATGAAAGGTACTCTTCTTCTTCAGGGTTTTTTGGATTATTGTATTTTCGAATTTCTTTTTTAAGTTCTGTTAACAAGGCTTGAGAATCTGTGATTTTCTTTTGTTTCCACACTTTATAAGAAAGCATATTGGCCTTGGGGTTCGCGGAGCCTTTATTTACAGCGAATATGGCTAAGATAATAATGAAGATACAAACACCTAATCGACTCATCAAGTGCTGGTTAGAGCAAAGCTGAGGCCAGCCTTATGGCTAATTTATCAGTGTTTCTAGACTTTTAGAGTGTTTAAAGTGCCATTATTAGGCCTTACGGTGACCTCCATTGGCACTTAGACTGTCTAATAATTTTTTGACAACCGCTCATATTATAATCACCACCGTATAAGTAAAATTTAGTAATTTCAAATACTTACATGCATTCAGGATGGTCTGATTCTTCCAAGAGTAGTACATCATAGCGCAGACGCAGGAATGGCTTCCAGCCAACAGGCTTTAATGCGCATTAATTAGAGTAAGGGGATTATGACGCATCTTAATTTTAATAGGTCAAAAAGACAGATCCATAGATTACAACGCAAATCTCATCATAATTGGTCGCTACGTATTGGAGACGACGCGCTCATTACTAGAAATATCACAAACCTGAGTCCTGCGGGTCTTGCGTTTAAGGCACCGGAATGGTCTGAATTCAAAATGGGCCAACAAATCAAGGTTCAGCTTTATTTGAACAAAGATGAAAACTTTGAGTGCGAAGCTAAAATTGTATGGGTGAAACAAGCTGAAGAACGAACAGGTAGTCTGAATGCCTTAGGATTAGAATTTTCAAAACTACCAACTCATGTTGATACGGCGATTATGAAACTCGTCAATGATGATGCGCTTGAAGGACGCCGTTTAAATTTTTCTAAAGAATTTAGTGAGAAATTTCTCATAACTAAAAAGTTTGATTTTAGATCTGCTTTCTCAAAAATCATGGGGGCTCTGATGATCGCAAGCCTCACAGCCGCATTAATGGCAGCACTTTATTTACACAAACATAACAATCCAGAAGAATCTCTGGCTTTTAAATTAACAAACGCCTTCAATAAAAGGCTTATAGCAATTGATTCGTCATCAAAATAATACTACGGCCCTGGGTATGGCAGCCCAAGAAAAGGGCTTGGATTCGATCCAAGCCCTTTATTTTTCCCCATTAATATGTGTCTAATGTTGTATGAGCAAAGATTCGAACAGTAATGACCAAAACTTCTTTCAACTTATTGATGCTGTTGAGCAAGCCGATATTTTTGAATTTATTAGTAATAAGAAAAACTCTATCTTTATCAAAGATGTAACTAATAAAAATGCCAGCGCACAACTCACCGAAGTTGCAGTGCACCAATATAAAAATTCATTGATCAAAGGGCGTTATAAAAATGGCCCAAGTCTTGGCGAGGGCACTGAAATTACATTGACCTTTGATCAGGCCAGCGCAAAGTTTTTTGCAGGAGGAACGTTAATATCTGAAGCAGAAAATATTTATGAAATCTCCTTGAAAAAATTATTCAAACTTCAAAGGCGCGATAGCTTTCGAGTTACGATTCCCAAAATAATCATGTATGCGGCTATTAATATTTCTGGAAAGAATTTTACGTTGATAGATCTTTCTGCTGGGGGCTGTGCATTTCAAGTTCCAGTATCTGAGGCTTCATTATTTGAAATGGGGAGCCTTGTTACCGGAAATCTATCTGTCGGTACAAGTGAACCCGTAGATGTGAGTTTTAAGGTTAAATTTCGAAGAAAAAATACTTACGAGTCGAAAGAATTTCTACACATCGGTGCTGAATTCACCGATACAAGTCTTGTTTTTAATCAAAAAATGCAATCTCTTGTTTACGAATGCCAACGTCAGATCATTATTTCAGATAAATAAATCAACACCCAGATCTTTTAAGTCATTTCTGACTTGTTGGGTGTTGAGAAATTGAATGCCTCTGATTCCTATAGATTTTCCTGCTTCGATATTTTCGGCGACATCATCAATAAAGACGCACTCTGCGGCGGGCACTTTTATACGCTCTAAAAGTAGGTTATAAAATGCAAGATCGGGTTTAATAAGTTTTTCTTCACCAGAAATTAAAATAGTTTCAAAATGATTTAAGAACTCATGCTTTGGCCGTACTAGCGCAAAAGTTTCAGTGGCCCAATTAGATAGAACGCAAAGACGATAGCCTGCATTTTTAAGATCAACGAGAAGTTCAACTGTTGGTGAAATGGGGCCTGCTAACATTTCTATCCATCGATGATGGTAAGCTTCAATTTCTGATTTATGTTCAGGAAATTTTTTAAGTAACTCTTGGATGCCCTCAATAAATGGTCGACCTTTATCTTGGCGTAAATTCCATTCTTGGTTACAGACATTATTTAAAAAATATTCCATTTTTTCTTCGGAATTAAATATTTTTTTAAATAGGTACCGTGGGTTCCAGTCAAAGAGAACACCGCCAAGATCAAAAATGATCATTTTAATTTTGTGATTGGAATGCACGCTTTAATCCATCCCGATGGCCTTGAGCCACTCAGGAGTTGGCAATATAAGTTTTCTTGTTTTCAAATCAAAAAAACCAAATATTATCGTGGCAGAACACGCCTCTTCGCCATTTTCTTTAAACAGTATCTGTTCAAGCTTTCCCGTTTTACCTTCATACTCAATACATCGTGATTTGATGATCGTTTTTTCTCGGCAATGAACTTCGCGCTTAAACCGAATATTGATTTCTAAGATGATCGGGCTTTTTTGTTTTTCATGAACTTCTTTAAGTCCCCAACCATTTTTAGTGCAGAGCTCCCACCTTGCTTCTTCAAAAATAGCCAGGTAAGTGGCGTTGTTTACGTGTTGAAGTGTATCAATGTGAAACTCTCTGATGGTGAGCGGATATTCAAAAACAGTAGGATTTATTTTCATACTTATTTTAAATCACACTGTAGGGGTTCATTCAAGATTTGCGGCTTCTTTGCATAAGCATTAGACAGCTGAACAGCAATCTACAGCTCTTTGACTCATAACTAGCTAGAATTACTCATGATAAGACCTTAAATTCGATTTAAAGGGTGCCAGTCTTGCAATACTATTGGTTATGAGGAAGTCTCTTGTTTTCATACTTTTAGCACTAACTTTGGTTACACCAAATACCATGGCTGCCACGGGTATTACTATGAGTATGGACAATCCCATTCCCGATGCCATGGGTCTCTTTTTAAGTAATCCAAAAGGGCAAGATGTACTTTTACATGATCAACTCGAACATATTCTTTGGAATTACGGCATGTCGTTTAAATCCGGCCATTTTAAAGAATTATCGTTAATTCCTGATCAAGAAATTGATCTAAATAGTTTACCTCCGGAATACAAAAAATATGAAGACACCCTACATGATATAAAATCAGCTATTAAAAAATGGACTCAAAACTACAGTATGAAAAACCCTAAGCTTGAGATGAAAATCAAAGATATAGGTTTTTCTCTCAAACTTTCACACATGTCATTACTTCCAGATTATAATCTCTTTGCAAAATCAGGCGAAAGAGACGGGGCCATACTTGTATTAAAATTAGTTATTCCTGATATCAAAGTAAATATTCGAGCAATTGTCGCAAAAGATACTAACAATGAAATATTAAGAAGTTTTGGACTTACAGGAATCACAGCCTCTCTTGCACCTGAATGCCGGGCGGATCAAAAAGCTGACAACATTTTGGTGCCCGATTGTGTAGAAAAAAAGCAAGATCTGGTTATCACAGTACCTTTGCTTATTAAAATTGATGGTGATGGCAAGCTCATAGCTCAAACATTTAGCAAAAAAAATAACGACAAAGAGGATCCAAAAAACCCAAATCCACTATTCATAAATACAAACACGAGTGCACTTCAAATTATTTTAGGTTATGAAAAGAAGGTGTTACCACAGCTGACATTAATGGTGGCCGACTCAGCAGATGCAAAAGATTTTGATGAAAATTATAAATCAAAAAAACCCGACGCGATAAAATTCACAACTGATCATATCGATGATATTTTTAAAAAAAATCATTCTAAATTAGTTAAAATTACACAGACCTATTTAGAAAAATTTATTCAAACACAATTTTCTCGTGAATTTAACGGCTTTTTGTCTAAAATTTCTCACGTCATTCGAGACGTGAGTCAAATGCCTCCACCGGGTGTTCCAAAAGGCACTAAAGAAGAATTGGGTTTTCGTCGCAGCACAAAGCTTGATGAAGTCGTTCAGACAGATAAATATCTCGGATTTCGATTCAGCGGTTATGTAGAAGATCCCGAAAAAACAACACCTGCGATTGTGTCAAAGGACACCCATCGCCATGCAGAGCCAAAACTTGCCTCCGACCAATATGATTATGCTTTTTCATTAAACCAGAACTATATTAACCGCATTGTGCAGTTGAGTTTCAATCGAGGGTACTTTGAAAACATCGTAGTTAAAACAGAGAAAATAAAAAAAGACGATGGTACTGAAGAAATAAAGCAGAAATATATTGGCCTTGATAAACCACCAGCACTTCAATTTGACGACAGTCTCTGCAAACGCGGGCAACTAGACACAAAATTTAGAACAAGACTTAAAATTTTTCACCATGCAGTTGGTTTTTGGGAGGATGTTGCTTTTGACAAACTTACTGCAAGTGTTGATTTGTTATTTCGCCTAAAGCCCGTGCCTGGCGGAATTGCTGTGATTTATGATTCTTTTGATTTGAGCACCTTAAATGTCGAAGACAAAACAATTAGATTTGGGTTCGGCTGGAAAGTGAAGGGAAATATTAAAGGGACATTGGCAGAAGAAAACAAAACCTATGCTTCTAAAGAATCAATCGCTATTGCAAAAATACCCATCCCTCCTAATTTCACAGGAATTCCCGCACAGCTCCATACAATTTGCTCCGATGGATCGGGTCATTTAATGATGTATTTAGATAAGATGGGTGGAAAATGAAAAAATTAGTATTTGTTTTGATTTTTATATTTTCGACCTCAGCCTTCTCATATCAAACACTTCCCGCTATTCAGATTAAAAATCTAAATGAATTTGCAGGTTCTTATTTAACTGTTTTTTATGTCAGTGGAAGCATGGGCTCTATGGGCCTTGATTTCCCCGGGCAAAAACCAAAAATAAATACGATTTTACCCATTGTCACTAAAGGTGCAACAGAGTCTCAGAATATTGAAATTCCACTGCGCCGTTATTTAATCAAAGCTGAAGGTGAAATAAATATTCCAAAAGCATATATCCAAAAAATTGGAATCAGAGCTGCCACCCTTATTATTTTTGTAATTCACAAACAAGATGAGGTCTTTCTCAGAAACACGAGCAAAGAATTTGCCGATAGAATTGTTGGTGAAAAGGGCGATACACGCCTGCTTGATGATCGCACTACGATTAAAAAAACAAATAAAACACTTGAAACTGGCAATATTCAATTTCAATGTATTCAAACTTACAGCACTTGGAATTTAGGCGCACAAGTAAATGAAAAGTCTGTTCTGCCAATGAACTTTGATTCAAAGCAATGTCTCAAATAATTTAATCTTCGCCTCAAAACCCGTGTCACAGGTAGCACACTGTTTCTGTTTCGTAACAGCCATCACCCCTGTGCATGAAATGAGTACCAGGAGATTACACCTATGGAGTTAGGCATCTAATAGAGGCCTAACTCCATAGTGTGATGATTATGACCAAGTCGTGACTTTAGAGATTATGAAAATCGAACAGGAAGAGCAAGAGAGTGAGACGAGCCGCCCTAATGTTAGCGAACCGACCACGGTTGCAAAGGATTACTCCTTTACCGTTTAAATGAAACGGGAGTTTGTAAGCAGGAAATATCGAAAAACAGAATCTTCAATACAGATTTTCTAGGGAGCAGTAACAATATTCAATTCGCTGTGCTTTGAAATCATCAACAAGTCTTGATCTGCAGTGAGCAGAGGAATTTCGGAATCAATGCACAATTGTGCGATATAAATATCAGCTATAGAAACACCTTTTCCTTCTTGGTAGATTTTTCGTCTCAGAAGCCCTGCTCGCTCGAAAAACCCTAACTCAATTTCAATACGTGGCAGATCAAGAAGATACTTTTCAGTTTTTTTTGGTAGTTTAGGCGAGCTAAGGAGTTCGCTTAACACGAAGGGATTCATTAAAAGCTGCTTTTCATCAAAAGCTTTTTGTAGCACTTCGATTGACTTGCCACTGGTTCCTCGAAAAAAATCGATGAAAATGTTGGTGTCAGCGCAAATCACGCTTGTGCTTTCTCATCGCCTTAACATCAAGTTCGAGGTCAACGGTTCCTCGCATTTTTGAGAGTTCCCGATAGGCTTCTGTTGAGGCAAGAATCTTCAACCCTTGTCGTACAGTATCGGTGAAGCTTTTGCCGGTCGCTTTAACCGCTGACTTGACCAGAGATTCTTCTAACTCTAGGGTATATTTTTTATTCGCTTTCATACCATATATAATACCATACTAAAATATGGTATTTCAAGGCAAATAAATAATAGTGATTCAAGCTGTTTAAGACTGCAAATTCTTTTAAAAATGGAGTTAACTTTTTCAGAAAAACGGGTAGCAGCCAAAATCAGCACGGAAAGGCCATAAAAACGGCCAAGTTGAATTTGAAGCCTTCGCTCAAGAGAGGGCTTTTCAAAGAGTCTACCAAATGAAAGCTTTGTCAGTGCCCAAACGCCCTGAGGTCTCTCATTGAAGATTCCCTTCGGATCCATTTTCAGATTTGACGGTGAGCTACTTATCTAGTTTACTTTCAATATGCACCTCATCATGGTCTTTTTATTACTGATCAATTTTCATGCTGAAGCTTCCGACTATTGTCAGAAAAGAGTGGAAGCAAAGCTGATTCAAATCATCTCCCAAGAAAAATTTGACGGTAGCTGTTAAATTAAAACGAAGACTAAAGTATTGCGTTTAAAGCCTCCTAATGCCGAGAGCGGTACATATAATTGCGAGATGCCTGGATTAGGTATTAAAAATATGACAATAGTAGTTCCTAATAAAAAGGAACGACTGAAGCTTAATTCAATGATCGGAAAGATAGTCATTTTAAAATATGAAAAGAGCTGCGGTGAGGATAGCGAATGTTTGGAAATTTGGAAGTTTCCTTTTGAAGACTAACTTTGGCCATCTGCCACTCCTATAAATTTCAACGGCTGGACGATTTAGAATTGATTCAGCCGTTCTATTTTTCAGGAATTTCCTAAGCTCAATAAAGCGCTGTCGAGTAGTCATATAATATTCTCCTAATAAATAAAGTTATTGTGAGAAGATTTATTTCCCTCACAGAACCGTACTTGCGATTTTCCCGCATACGGCTCTTCGTAATATTCACGTGCTAGAAAATCCGGTATAAAAGTTATGATGGATCGCAGGCGTGGGAAGAGGATGTCGCTTGAGGTACAGTGAATAGCCCTCAAGGTTAAAACTCTTTTTCTGACTGCGCCGGTTAAGCCACTTAAATACTAACCGCTTAACCGTGGAGTTAAAGTCGTTAATACTTCGGTAGTTTCCACTTACCCCATAATATTGAAAGTGCCCTCGTAGCTTTGCCTTCAATATTTTCCATATCACTTCGAGCTGATAGAGATTGCGTGAGTTTTTCAACCACAGATTCATCTCCGTTATTTTCGCTGTGAACTTTTTCCGATCTGTTTTCCGACCAAGCTTAAAAGTGTTCTTCTTCGTTCGGTCAATAAAGTGAGTAAAGCCTAAAAAGTTAAATGTTGCTGGACGCTGCTCTTTGCTATGCGCATTTTGCTTGGCAAATCGACCAAACTCAATCACACGCGTCTTCTCTTCTGAGAGCTCAAGATTAAATTTCTTGAGCCTTGCAGTCAGGGCTTCGCGGATTTTAATGGCGTCGTCTTTGTATTGTACACAGATGATAAAATCATCAGCGTATCTAATCATTTCAACGACTCCACGACAGTTTCGCTTCACCACTTTCTGCATCCAAAGATCCAGCACATAATGAAGATAGATGTTGGCAAGGATCGGAGAGATCACGCCACCTTGAGGTGTGCCCTCATCAGTTGCGTGAAGCTTTCCTTCTTCCATGTATCCATTCTTCAAAAAGCGTTTGATCAATCGAAGAAGGGCTGGATCGTTAATTCTCACGCTCAAGAACTTCATCATCCATTCATGATCGACATTATCAAAGAAGCCTTTGATGTCGGCATCGATGACGTGGTTGATCGGATTCATCATGATAACCTGGTTCAGTTGCTTGAGCGCTTGGTGACAGCTCCGGTGAGGTCTAAAGCCGTAGGAAAAATCTAGAAAGTCGACTTCGTAAATGGATTCTAGTATCCGCACAATCCCGCGTTGAACGATTTTATCTTCAACCGACGGAATTCCAAGAGCCCGTTCTTTCCCATTTGCCTTTGCGATATATGACCTTCGCACCGGCTGCGGTTTGTACGACTGGGCTTTCATGCGAGCGACTAGTGCCGCTACATTCGCATCTAAATTCTTTCCGTATTCTTCGACACTCACACCGTCAATGCCGGCCGCTTTTCCGCGCTTAAGCATTCCAAAACATTCCTTTAAGCTTTCTTCCCCTAGCAGATACGCAACATTATTCACGCGACATTTCTCGTCCCGTTTCACAAGCTCCGATATGAGATTTAATTTCGTTTGCATGTATTTTCCTGACTCTGAAGTTCAGTACCTGTTTCCTTAAATCTCTGCATACTAACGCTGATCCCTTCAAGTGAGGCTCTTTCCTCGCGCCGGACATTACTCCGACTACTCCTTTAATACGAACCAGTCCGACTTCCTGCTATTCATCCCCGCATCCTCTCTTTTTCAGATTGTTTGCCGGTATCCATTGCTGGAAAATAACAGGATCTCCCAAGTTCCGATCGCTTCTCAATGACTTCGTACCGCGGACTTAGACCCCGAAAGAGAAAACAAGTTCTCGCATTACGACCTTGCTCTTACTGCCTTCCGATACATGAACATCGTCGGCCTCTTTAACACTGGAAAATTTCGGGGCTCAATACCTTCACTTGCGTTGCGGTCCAACGTCTCCTGTCTTGCGGCTTCACGGATCTTGTTACCGCCACCCGTGCGCATTAAGTTTCAGGCCGCCTGCTCGGCTTTGCCTGCGTCGGATTTCTTACCGACAAGAAACGATCGATTTAGCTTGGCGCACTCATATTTATTCCTTGAAGTTTTGGAAACCAATATTGTTGATTAAAACCAAAGACTCTAAATGTTACGTTTTTTCATCAGAAGACGCGCTCTCAGCATCAAGAGAGTTAGCTCTGATTTGTAAAACTGAAATAACATCAGATGTTAGATTCGTGGCATAGTTGAAGGAGAGAGCTTGAAGAAACTTGATGTTGATTGTGATAAACTAATCTCTCTGTGTGGGATAATGGCTGTAACGACAAACAAGATTATTTGCGAGAAATACCCACCATTAGAAAATATTAAGCTAACCGAGTTTCTTGCCTTTTATGCGGTCGCCTGTCTTGCTGAGATTCTCTCTATGTTCGCCTCAGAGCACGATGAGGCTGCTTTTAATTCTTGGTATAAAACAGCTTTAGTTCCTGTGCTGAATAAAAAATATCAACATGGGTCCACACTACTTATTGATTGCATGGAAGCAAAAGCCACTTTTATAAAACAAGCTGAAAAAATAAAATTTGAAAACCATGAGGAGCCATTAAAAATATTACCCTGCTCAGTTGGCGGGTGGCTTTTAATTAATTTAGTTGGAAAAGATTTTGCAAAGCAGAATATGGAAATTGCAGAAATTCTTGGTGGTTTAGCAGAGCGCGATGGGCAGGAAATTTTGCGCACGCTAGCATAATGTCAAAGCTATTCATCGGGTCATCCATACCGTGGACTCAGTGTTTGTGTCCCAGAAAACTCATGGAAATAGAAAATTTGTGTATATAGGAAGAGTAAAAAATAAAGTAAACACCGTCATCGGCAATATTCTGTCGGCCATTACCTATTACAAGCAGCTTAACAAGTTTGTTAGGTTCGAGTTGAATGAAAGTGATTTAGTTAAAGCTCAAATCCTCAATATCTTGCAAAAAAAGCTGGGCAATGATCACCACAACTCCATATTAGCGACGGAGCTCTCTGAAGCTATTATAAACATGATTGAAGCCAATGACGAATCCCTTGTTTTGGACAGAGTGAGCAAGCATTTTGGACCACTGCTTGAATTAATAGTGCACAAAACTGGATTACTCTGCGGTGTTGCAGGACTGTGGGAATTAAATCTTAAATTTCTTGCACACAAACTGAATATTGATGTTTTTGAGGAGCGTCGAGACGAAGTAAGAACCACTAACTTATCAGTAATTTGCAAAGAGATAAATCGTCGTTACCCTAAAATTAAAGTGGATTTTGAATTTCATGGGAATATTCGCCATTGCCTGTTTCATGGGAATTTCAAGCAGCTTAGGATAATGATGGAGTTAAAGTTGAGTGCTGAAGATAGAGAAATTCTGAAGAGTAAAATTGTTGCCCTCCATTTCGGGAAACAAGGAAATGATCGCTTCACAATGTCTGACGATCAAATGTCAATTAATCAGGCCATTGAGATGGGTCCATTTTTTTGGTTTTATCGGGCGGTAATTCTAAACTTATTGATTTTGTGGTTCGGGAATTTGAACATGGGCTTGCTCTAATCGAAAAGCTAATCATGATCCAGGGTGTGAGCTTTGATGACTGCGCTGGTATTTTTGATCAGCTGGCGATTGAAGGAAGAAGGCTGACGCCAATACAGGAGGAGCGTCTTTTTCAGCAGCATAAAAGATTCGCGCCGCATTTTACCGACACTAGAGAAGACTTTATTAAGCGACTATATCAATCCTTTGATGTTGTTGTTGCGTAGGTTTCAGCCGTGGCGGCATTGGGCCGACTACACTCCGGTGCGCCTAGGACCCTATATGGACCCTAAAATAAAAAGTCTTGAAACCCAATTCTGGTAAGTGTTTGAAAAGATTGGTGCGGCCGGCAGGAGTCGAACCTGCGACCCTCAGATTCGTAGTCTGATATTCTATCCAGCTGAACTACGGCCGCATCGAGGGAAATAAAGAAAGAAATGGATAACACTGTGTGACCCGGTTTGCAACCCTCTAAAACTTGCCCAATGTTATTGAAATCATTAGAAGATGTGGATTATCTACACGATTTTACATAACATTTACTTTGATCAACAATTAATGAGGGCGGCGATGACAATTCTTCAAAGCATTATCCTTGGAATCGTTCAAGGTTTGGGAGAATTTCTCCCCATCTCTAGTTCCGCTCACCTTATTATAGTTCCGTGGCTTATGGGCTGGCCAGATCACGGCCTTACTTTTGATATCGCACTTCACTTCGGCACACTGACAGCGCTTCTTATTTATTTTCATCGCGAGTGGTACGAATTAAGCCTTGCTTGCCTCCGCTTACGGCCAAAACATTTCAAGCCCGGAGCTCTTAATAACGACACCAATCTTAGGCTTGCACTTTATATTGTGATCGCAACAATACCGGGTGCGATTTTAGGCCTCTTACTTGAGCACCATGTAGAGACTGTGTTTCGTAATCCAAAACTCATCGCATTTACTCTAAGTGGCATGGGTATAGCGTTGTGGATTGTGGATAAGAAGGCGCCGAAATCTCGAGACATCGTAAGTCTCACATTAAAAGATGCAGTGATCATTGGCATCTCCCAAGGCCTTGCATTGTTTCCGGGAATTTCAAGATCTGGCATCACAATCACAACTGGTCTCTTACGTGGACTCGATCGCGGAGCTGCCGCAAGATTTTCATTTATGCTTTCAATGCCCATCACAGCGGGTGCTTGTATTTTAAAACTTCGACATCTAACCGCCGCTGATTTTACAAATAGTTTTATCGTAGGAGTAATCGTTGCAGCAATCTTTGGTTACTTAGCAATTGGTGGATTAATCAGGTTTTTGCAAACAAGGTCATACGGTGTATTTGCCGTCTATCGCGTGGTGTTGGCTCTTATTATTGGGGTGGTGATTTTTTACCGCGGTTAATTCAAATTCAATCTTTTCAAATACAGGTAAAAGATTTTTTAAAACCGTGATGTCACCCTCGATTTTTCCCCATATTTTTTCACTCTTTATATTTTCTTTTTGGGAAACCAAGCGAATCCAATCTCTTAGATTTAGAGTTACGACGCTTTGAACTCCGATAAGATTTACTACTTCGTGAGGCAAAATATTTCGAACAGATATGTTTTGAGTTTCACCACGTTCCAAAAGATATGAATCCGTCTTGCCACTATGACAAACTCTAATCTCCACACACCCTTCTCCACGCCCTAAAAATGAACACATAAGTCTTAGAGTGAGTGAAACATCTATTTGTTCTTGTGACCCAGGTTTTCCCCAGATGTTTTGATTAGCCCAAATAAAAACCCGCCTTAACACTGGCATAAACGATTTACCAATTTCAGTTAATTGATATTCTACGCGAGGTGGTGCTTCAGAATATTCTTGCCTCACAATAATGCCTTTTACACAGAGATGTTCAAGTTTACGCGTGAGCTGATCCATGGAAATACTTGAAATATTCGCTTTAATAGTTTTAAATCGCTTGGGCCCCATCATGAGTTCGCGCAAGATTAGTAATGACCAACGATCACCAATAATATCTGCACTGCGCGTAATAGGGCACCATTGTTCATTACTCACAAAATAAGAGTATCAACATCAAGGTTAAGAATCTTTGGGAATACGCGAGACAATCAATTTTTAGACATTGGTCCTAAAACAATATACCAAATCGAAGTTGGCTTTACGATGAGTTTGTTTTTGCAACATCACTCCTTTGTGACTAAACTTTTTAGTCTATGATTCAAGTAAAAGGTCTATCTAAGGTATTTCGTGTTCATCAAAAAGAAGCGGGTCTCAAAGGCTCTATTCGATCACTTTTTAATAGAAAGTGGCTCGATAAGTGGGCACTCAACGATGTATCTTTTGACGTTAAGGCTGGTGAAATCGTAGGCCTTGTCGGTTCAAATGGCGCAGGTAAAACCACACTCATGAAACTTCTTGCGGGAATTGTTCACCCCACCTCGGGTGAAGCCCATGTGCTTGGACACATTCCGTGGGAAAGAAACAATGATTTTCGCCGACAAATTGCTTTGATCATGGGGCAAAAAGCGCAGTTATGGTGGGATCTTCCTGCCGCTGATTGTTTTTTATTATTAAAAGAAATTTATCAGATTCCCGATGATCTTTACCATTCAACTTTAGACGATTTGACAAACGCACTTCAGGTAAAAAAACAACTCAACATTCAGGTGCGGAGATTAAGCCTGGGTGAGCGCATGAAGATGGAACTTGTTGCAGCACTCTTACATCAACCTAAAATTGTTTTTTTAGATGAACCCACTATAGGTCTTGATTTAGCTGCACAAAAAGCAATTCGTGAGTTTTTACTTCACTACAGAAAATTGCACAACCCTGCAATGATCGTTACGTCTCACTACATGGAGGACATCACACGTCTTTGTGAGCGTATTATTATTATCAGAGAAGGTCAGTTTATTTATGACGGACCCATTGGCAACGTAGCTAAAAAATTCACCTCTCATAAATTAATCTCAGCACATCTTGATACAATTTCTACTTCAACTGAACAAACCTCTATCGCGAGTCAGTTAGGCATTGATGTAAGTGATGTCATTGTTCAAACTTCTGAACTCATTAAAGTTAAAATTTCACGAGATAGAATCGCAGAAGTTTCTGCTCAAATTTTAAAATTACTTCCAGTTGTTGATCTTACCATTGAAGAACAAGACATTGGAGAGGTGATTTCTTCACTCATGCGCGGAAAGAAGGACTTTCTTTGATTCCTAACTGGGTTAAAGATGTCTACACTCTTGAGCTTAGAAAAATTTTTTCTTACCGTGTTGATTTTTGGATGGAATTTTTAGGCTCAATCGGAATTCATCTCACAGCCGCATATTTTCTTTGGAAAGCGATATTTGAAGCAAACTCCGCAAGCACTATCGGAGGATACACGTTTGGCCATATGATGGTTTATTATCTACTTGTTCCATTAATTGAAAAATTAGTTCGCGGACACGAAAGAGGAAATATTTCAAATGAGATCTATGACGGCAGCCTCACCCGCTATCTTATCTACCCACTGTCTTTTCTTGGGTATAAGTTTGTAACAAATATTGCCGTGAGTACGATTGGGGTGCTTCAATTTTTTTTGATCATGATTATATATTTAATATTCTTTGATGTGCCCCCGACAGTTCACTTTAACTTAACAAATACTGTCATGGCATTTATCGCCATAGGCTCCGCAAGTATTTTATTTTTTCTCATCACCGCAAGTCTAGAATGTATCGCCTTTTGGGCTGACAGTATTTGGAGCTTACTTGTCATGTTGCGCTTTTGTATCGGAATGCTCGGGGGCGGAATGATTCCACTCTCACTATTCACGCCACAAGCTCAAGAGATCTTAAGCTATCTTCCCTTTATTTATATTGCTTCATTTCCCATTCGCACACTCACAGGTGAAGTTTCGTTTACACAATGGGGACAAGGAATGTTTATATTATTTTTTTGGATAGCAGTTTTTGCTACGGTTTCTAAAACCGTACTCAAGCGAGGGCTTTACCAGTACTCAGGTGTAGGGATATGAAGATACTTCGCTACTTGAAACTCTATGGTTACTTCGTACGATTTTCTGTGAGTCGTTCTATGGAATTTCGAATTGATTTCTTTTTTCGCATTATCATGGATCTTCTTTATTATGTCGTTAACCTCGCATTTTTTCACATTCTCTACAAACACACACCAGCACTGGCTGGGTGGCGCGAGCCTGAGATGATGGTGTTTGTATCTGTGTATTTACTTATTGACGCCATCAATATGACCTTATTTTCAAACAATATGTGGATATTGCCAAGTCTCGTTAACAAAGGGGATCTTGATTATTATCTAATACGCCCAGTTTCTTCTTTGTTTTTTTTATCGCTCAGAGAGTTCGCATTTAATTCATTTATTAATTTAATTATCGCCTTAGGAATTGTCGCGTGGGCATTTATGAATTACCCGCACCCCATTTCATTTTTTCAGATAATATTTTTCTTTTTTAACGTCTGCGTAGGTACCCTGCTTTATTTTTCAGTACGCCTCATTACATTACTTCCTGTTTTTTGGACTCATTCTGCTCGAGGATTTGACGCCTTATTTTGGCCAATGACGCGTTTTATGGAAAGACCTGATCGTATTTTTAATGGATGGACACGGGTTTTATTTATTACCGTTTTACCATTTAGCTTAATGGCGTCTTATCCAGCGCGATTGTTTTTAGATCAATTTGATCCATTAATTTTTTTACACCTTATTAGTGCCGCTATTATCTATTTTTTACTTCTCATCTGGGCATGGAATCGTGCACTCAAAGTTTATAGTTCCGCCTCTTCTTAACCGCCCCACATTTACTCACTCGAGTTATTTTGCCCCAACTAAACGCATTATAACTGAGGTGATTTGAGGCCCAAACATTGCAACACCAGACATTAGCGGTTTTTTCATCCCTTAATACCTCGACCTTCCTCGAGATCATTTCATAAAAAATTAAACAAATTAATAGAATTTCCGAAAAGTAACACATGAGTAGGCTCTACATTGTGCTCTTAAGCATAGCCGCATTTTCGATCTCTTTAATTGGGGCGACATTTTCCGTTGTGGGCCTCGCGCAACTTTTTTCTGGTGCCGGCAAGTCAGTAGCTCTTATGGCCGCAGCACTTGAATTTGCCAAAATAGTTTCTGCAGGTTTTTTATACCGCTACTGGGGCCATGTTAATAATCTCATGCGATATTATCTTTCTATCTCAGTAGTTGCACTAGTGGCAATCACGAGTATGGGTATTTTTGGGTATCTCTCTAACGCCTATCAAAAATCTTCACTGGGTTTAAAAACTCAACTTGTGAAAATTGAATCTCTTGAAGGCGAAAATTTACGTGTCGTTGCAGAAATCAAAGAGGTGCAACAATTTATTGATTCAATCCCACGAAATAGAATTACCAAAAAATTTGCATTTCAAAAAGAATATGCCCCCTATATTCGAAAACTCAGAGAAAAATCTGATGGCATTTCAAAAGAAGTTCAAGTTATGAAACTTGAAATTTTAAATACGCAAACAAAAATCGGCCCCATTATTTATGTGGCCAAAGAACTTGGCACGGATGTGGATACGGTTGCAAAATATTTGATATTCTTATTTGTAAGCGTATTTGACCCTCTAGCAATTTGCCTTGTTTTTGCCACAAGCCTTGCCATAAATCTGCGTGAAAAATATCGTGGAAATGAACGCCGGATCGCCGCACATTCATTAAGCAACCCTGTTGACCACCGCCTTAAGAAAGCCAGCTAATACTTGCAAATTAAAACAAGCCGTAGTAACTCTCATGTCCATGACAAAAGGACCTATTTCACAATTTATTGAGAAAAATTTTTTGCACTTCAATGCCGCAAGCCTTGTTGACGCCGCCAAAGGCTACAACAAGCATCTTGAAAGTGGCGGCAAGATGTTTGTCACACTTGCGGGTGCGATGAGTACTGCTGAGCTTGGCATTTCATTAGCCGAAATGATCAGACAAGATAAGGTTCATGGAATTTCATGTACGGGTGCAAATTTAGAAGAAGATATTTTCAACCTCGTTGCGCACAATCACTATAAACGAATTCCTGATTACCGATCACTTAGCACTGCACAAGAACAAGAACTATTAGAACAACATTTGAATCGCGTTACAGATACTTGTATTCCCGAAGAAGAAGCAATTCGTCGTATTGAGAGAGTCGTTCTTGACGAATGGGCAAGCGCTTCAGATAAAAAAGAGAGCTATTTCCCCCATGAGTATTTATATAAAATAATCAGAAGTGAAAAATTAGTTAAGAGCTACCAAATTCCTGAAGAAAACAGCTGGCTCGTTGCCGCTTGCAAAAAGAATTTACCCATTTTTGTGCCAGGCTGGGAAGACTCAACATTAGGAAATATTTTCTCAGCTCGTTGTATTCAAAATAAACTCTCCCCCCGAGCAATGAAGAGCGGGATTGAATACATGATAAATCTTGCTGATTGGTATGAGAAAATGAGTAAACACTCTGTTGGTTTTTTTCAAATTGGTGGCGGTATTGCTGGGGATTTCCCCATTTGCGCAGTTCCCATGATGAGACAAGATCTTGAAAAAGACGTTCCGCTTTGGGGATACTTTTGCCAGATAAGTGATTCTACGACAAGCTATGGCTCTTACTCAGGTGCTGTTCCAAATGAAAAAATCACCTGGGAAAAACTCGATGCAACAACTCCCAAATTCATTATCGAATCTGATGCAACGATTGTTGCTCCTCTGATTTTTGCTTATGTTTTAGGCAAATAAGACTCCAGCTATAGACATTCTTCATGGTTAATATGCGCCCGTCGGTTGCCCCATTGCAGCTGATATGTTATGTTGTACACGAATTTAACTTGTGAGTGTGTTGCCAGATGGTCGAAGTAATTTGTATAAGTTGTAAATCACCAAAAGCCTCAATTAAATGTGGGCTTTGCGCATGTGCCATTTGCAAAAACTGCACTGAATTTCTTGATACTGAAAAATACACTTTCATGAGTCAAAAACCAGAAGAGCTTTCCCATGAACAGTATTGTCCATTTTGTTATACTTCAAAAGTTCAACCGACCATAAGAAGATACAACGAAATTCTACGACGCGCAAAAGTTGTGATTTTCATCGACACAGCTCGCAGAAAACCTTTGCCACTTTTAGAAAAATCAAAAGATCCGATTCTTGTACAAGATTGCACAGATCGAGAAGAAACTATTTTGCGATTGGCCTTTTTGGCTGCCGAAAAAGGCTATAATGCTGTTATTAAAGCAAGCGTTGACCACAAAAAGGTTAGAAACTTTGGTTATCAAAAAATGAGTTGGCACGGCAATGGGTTTCCCGCACAACTTGACAGTGCAAAGCTTGAGCGCCAAGAAGAATAAAGGACTCACTTTAATGTCTGAAAAATCAGAACAAATTAAAAAATCTAAAAAAACACGTGAAGCAAAACCTGGCGAGCTTCGTGCTATTAAGATTCTTGAGACTATTGAAAAATTCAGTAAACGACCCGAAGCACGAATGGATCTTCAACGCCTTCTTGATCGACTTTCACCAGACGGAAAAATTTATGCAAGGCATCTAATAATGTCAGGCCCATCTGGTAATGCGGCAACAGTGACGGCAACCGGGCTCACAATTAAACAAATTGAAGATGCCATGCTTGAAATTGAAGACGGCCTAAGCATCACGACCTAAGTCTAGATCGATTTTTTTCTAAAACATCTCTGCATTTGCCCAAAATTTCTACCGATGAGATTTTAGAGGTGAAAACATGTCAAAACATCATCCTGACGCAATTTTTTGGAGTTTAAATTTCAGAAAAAATAAATCCGCAGAAATATCGCGTAATGCGTTTTTAAAAAACATTCCGTTTTTTGCCCATCTTACAGATAAACAACTTAAAATTCTTGCGCAAAATATGCACGAACGTAGATATGAAGAAGACGAATTTTTATTTGAGCTCAATGACCCCGGCGC
>Ga0163151_10000699_pt1 | contig 58267 bp, 51 predicted proteins | sample OliLakLV19MP5IB2_FD_145596 | JGI IMG/M metagenome (GOLD analysis project Ga0163151, IMG submission 145596) | Freshwater microbial mat bacterial communities from Lake Vanda, McMurdo Dry Valleys, Antarctica - Oligotrophic Lake LV.19.MP5.IB-2 | ecosystem: Environmental > Aquatic > Freshwater >... | reverse complement strand
GCGAGACCCGATTAATCGATAATCGGCAATCTCGAATCGGTAATCGCCTATCGGCAAACCGGCAATCTGGAATCGGCAACCAACTGGGAATCGTTTATCGATGGTTGCCAGATTCCAGATTGCCGGCGCTGAGATGTCCGGGTTATCGGCAAACTGACAGTTATCGGCAAACTGACTTGACCGGCACGGCGTTGTCTGTGCATACTGACCACGTTCGTTAGACGTCCAGCTTTCTGGCGTTCTCACCCTCAGCTGATCTTCGGGTTGGCAGCAGGGTCTTCACGGAAGAAGACGCACACGCATTTGGCGTGCGCGAAAGGAGAATGCCATGACCGCGTCAAACAATCCTCCCACATCACTCGATCGACCGAACGGCGGGTGTGCCCTGACTGGCTGTGAAGAGCCCGTTCCGGCACGTTGCAGCAGGTTCTGCTGCGACGCGCACAGCCGGGAGTACTGGACGCTGAAGAAGCGCGAACTCCGCTGGCTCGAGGGCCGCCTTTACATTCACGTTTCGACCACCGATCCCACGGCCTACCCGAAGTACCTCAAGCGCTGGAATGGCGATCGAGCCGTCTACAACGCAAGGCAAAGGCAGGTGATGCGCGCCCGGCGTGCGAATGAGAAGGCACTGAGGGCCGGGGTCCTCCCGGCTCTCAACATTGCGGCCTGACAGATATCGGTCCGCGAATCGTCCCTGTTTGAGAGGAACCTTCACATGACCCCACGTCGAATCGGCCGCTGCCTGATCTGGTGGAACGCCCGCCTGGACCGCCGCCGCAATCTTCCCGCGCCGCACGCCACAGCCCTCAGCGCCATGGAACAGCGGATACAGAGTGCCGTGAACCTTTCCGTACGATCGCTGCAGGTCGGCTACGCCAAGGTGGCTGAGCGGCTGAAGGCCGCGCTGACAGCCGCAGACGATCACCTGCGCCGCAACGACCGTCCGGAGTTCGAACGCCTCGTTGAAAAAACAGGCCGGCGTCAGGAGCGCGTGTACCTGGGTCCCCGCGCCCACTGGTTGCTGATGGGCATGTTGTCGGCCGGGGAGGCCGCCTTCAACACCATCGCGTTCGGGGTGTATCGAGAAACCCTCATTCTTACCTTGCTGATGGCCATGGGCATCGCCGTCGTCGTGCCGCTCATCGCCTACAAGACAGGCGTGGCCCTGCGCCAGTATGAACCGAGGGCCCGCAAAGCCGCCTGGGCGATCTCCGGGGCCATTGTCGCCACCGTCACGCTTGCGGGGATCAATTGGATTCGGGTGAATTACCTGCAGGCTCTTGGACACAAGGCGGGCGACGATTCGACCCTGTCGATTTCGTACCTATTGCTGAACCTTTCAATCTTTGCCGCCGCAACCTGCGTGACGTACCTGGCGAAGGACCCGGAGCCGGGGTTTGTTGAGGCCAAGAACCAGATCGAGCAGTGGCAGGCGGAGATTGCGGGCCTGAGGGGCCAGCTCAACGAACTGAACTCAAAGCTCGTGTATGACGCGAAGGCCCTTCACGAGGCAGGCCACCAGGCCATCGCCTACTACCGCGGCATTAACAGTCGCGGCCGCGTGGAGGTGCCCACCTATTTCGACGACGAGTCGGTTGTGAATCATCGAGTCAATTTTGTTGACGTGACGCCGGAGCGATTCGATCAGCCGCGCAGCTCGTCGGCGGACCCGATACTGGACGCACACGAGCACCCTGCCGCGCAGTCGCGAAACAAACCGGTGGTTCGAATCAGGGGGATCATGTGAAGGCTCATCGAATTGCGCCGTATCTCGCGTTCGTCCTCGCGGCTGTCGGGTGCACAAGCGTGCCACGCTCAAGCGTGCTGGTCCTGGTCGATGGTTCCTGCAGCCGCACGAACATGGGCGCCTATGGAGATGCGTGGCAGGCAGTGTCGACCGAAGTGAGAGGCGGCGACAGGCTCGCCCTCGGACGCATTTCTTCAGACCTGCGCGAGTTCAGGCCCGATCTCGATCTCGAGCGGCCCTCGACCAACGCGTTCCTTGACAACACCCTCGATCGAGCCGACCGCGACAACGCATTTAGCGATGCCGTGGCTGAAGGACTTTCAAGGGCACTGGCCGTCCCGTGTTCGGCGCGTACGGCAATCCTCGACACACTAGACGTTGCGGCCCGGTTCCTCGCGGCCGATCGCCGCCCCAACCGGAGGCTCGTGATCATGTCAGACATGTTGGAAGACTCAGATCACGCAAAGTTCGAGCTGGGCCTCAGCGCTACAGCCTCGAAGGCGCTCCTGAAGCTCCGGCGGGATCAGCACGCGATTCCCAACCTTGGCGGTGTAGAAGTCCACGTGGTCGGCGCCGCTGCACCCTCGGCTGATCTCGCGAGACAGGTTCAGGAGTTTTGGACCGCTTACCTGGCCGAGGCAGGCGCGTCGCTGCAGGTCGAGCACTACGGCCCCGTCCTGTTTGCGCCTGGAGGGAGGGCCCGATGACTGTGCTGTTGACCGCGGTGCCGCTTGTGCCCCTGGCGGCTTTGGCGATGTACCTTGCGGGCCGTGGCGTGGCGGGGTTGTGGATTCTCGAAACACGAAGTGCCGCAGAACCTGTGGCGGCGTATGCCCTCGCTGCCTCGATCCATCTGGCCTGGATCCTCCCGGTCGTCCATCGGCGACGTCACATCGTGGTGTCTGCGGCCTGGTTGAGTTCGAGCTGGCTTTGCGCCGATGGCCTGACTGACGCCGGGTTCGAGAACGGTGCGACCGCCTACGCCCTTCTGCTCGAAGGAATCGTGTTGGCGATCGCTCGGGGCCACGGGCCTGTCGTGCCCTGGCCCGACCGCCTGGCGGTGTGGCGCCGCACCCGCGAGCGGGTGATGACGGAATTACGCATTGGTGACGGCCTCCTTCCGTGGCTGAGGTCCGCAGTGATTCGACTGGTCAATGGCCGTGCCGATCGGCCGTTGTGCAGTTCCTTCGAGCGGATCGTGGCTGAACTTGCGGACACCGAACAGCACATGCGTCGAACAATCGCGTCGCTGGCGTTGCCGGAGGCGGCCCGGGACTTTCTCGAGTCCGCCACACGGGCGGTCGTCGCCGACGCCGAAACCACCGCTGCGAAGTTGGCCATTGACCTCGAACAGCGCGCGCTCGATCACGCCGCGACGTGTCGCGATGCGATCCTGGCTTTGGATGACGTGCCCGATCCACATCGCGACCGGCTGGCGCGTGAGTGCGAATCGCTGATTCTCGACTTGGCGCACACCGTGGGCGCCACTGCGGGGCGTTGGCGATGAACAGGCGCGACCAACACGACGATCTGGAGGATGTCCCGATGGATGAAACGCCTGCTGACCCGACGCGGCCGGAGGCGGCCGATCTCGATGTGCTCGAAGAGCTTCGATCCATTCCAATGCTTCGGCCCCGCCCGACCGTGGAGCGTGTCAGCCTGGAGTTGCAGCGCCGGGCCGATCCCGACCGGGTGGCTGGCGGGTGGCGCCGCTGCGCCCCTCGACCGTAGAACCTAACGAGGATCTGCCATGCGAATGTCGATTCCCGTGACCTCGACTACCGATCGCCCGCCGGTCCCTCCGGCGCTGCCGCCGGCGGTGGACATTCCTGCGGCCAAGTTGACGGATCCATTTGGAAATGAACCGCCGCAGGCACAGGAGGCGAAAATGCCGGTCCGTGTTCTGAAAACGCGGCAGGAGAAACGTGGGTGGCGCGCGAACACGGTGCCCGACAGGCCTGAGATCGCGGAAGTTGGATCGCGCTTTCTCTACGTGGCGGAGCAGGGGACGGTGCTCCGGCGGAGCGGCACCCGTGTGGTCATCACCCGGAAGGAGCAGACATTGCTGGCGGTGCCTGCCGTTCGTCTTCAAGGCGTCCTGGTCTATGGAAACGTTCAGGTCTCCACACAGTGCGTGCGGAACCTCCTCTCCGAAGGGGTGTACCTCAGCTTCTTCACGCGCAACGGCCAGTATCGCGGGCGCTTGCAACCACCGGTTGAGCGCGGCGGCCGGCTGAGGCGTCGCCAGTGGGACTGCTCGGCCAATCCGGCGTTTTGTCTGAAATTCTCGAAAGCCGTGGTCCGCGGCAAGATTCTTTCCGCGCAGCGAATGGCGCAGGCGTATGCCCGCAATCGAGCTGCTGAGTCACTCGGCAGCGGACACCTTCGACTGCGCGTCAGTCTCGCGAAGATCAAGGAAGCTAGCGATGTTGCGACTCTGCGCGGGATTGAAGGGGGCGCGGCCCGGGCCTACTTCGACCTGTTCAGGCGCTGGAACCGCTCGGAACTGGAGTTCGAACGCCGTGAAAAGCGGGGCACCTCGAATCGGGTCAACGCGCTTCTCAATTTCGGATACACGCTCCTCACGCGCGAGGTCGAGGGGCTGCTCGAAGCCGCGGGGCTTGATCCCACGATTGGCTTCTATCACCTGTCAGACGACGACCGGCCGTCCCTGGCGTGCGACTGGGTCGAGGAGTTCCGTCATCTGGTCGTCGATCGTCTCGTGCTGACGCTGATTAACAAACGAATGCTGACCGCCGCCCACTTCGAGGATGGTGACGACCGCCGGGGCGTGAGGATGAACCTGGACGGGATTCGGGTCTTCTGCAGCGCGTACGAGCGGGCCATGCGCAGGCCGGTGGGAGACGATGAGGAGGGTCCGGGAACGACGATCGGATTCAGGAGCGTTCTGTTGGCGCAGCTCGGCCGTTTGCTCGATGCGACTGCCGGCCGCGCACCCTACTTGACGCACCTCGAGGAGTTGCCGGCCGCGACGCCTGACGGCGATATGACGCCTGTTCCCGCACCTGAGGCATCCAGTGCATCGGTGGCGTTCTGATGTTGTACCTCGTTTGTTACGACATTTCGAATGATCTGGTGCGCGACCGCATGTCGAAGGCGCTGCTCGACTTCGGCTCGAGGATCCAGGAATCGGTGTTTGAGTGTCCGCTGAATGACGACCTCCTCGATCGCATGATGGCCCGGCTGGAGCGCCTGGCTTTGGGCGATGAAGATCGCGTGCGCGTGTACCGTCTTTGTGGTCCGTGTGTAGAGCGGGTCCGCATCTATGGTCCGGGCGATGTCACGACCGAGCCAGAGTTCTACCTGGTGTAAGGAACGTTCTACCCGCACGGTGATGCACTGCCGTACTCGCGCTCAGCGCGAGTCTGATCGGCGCCGATGGGGAAGAACTTCCGTTTGGGCGAGCTCGTGCCAGTTTCCATCGCGCTCAGCGCGAGTCTGATCTGGAGTTCCCAGGATTTCGTGGACAGTCTGAAGGCGAGCACGTTGCTCTCCTCAGGAGGTCCCCATGTCCCAACAGCTCCGGCACGCCCACGTTCGCAAGACCTACGAATTCATGAAGAGCCATCAGCGGCAGTACGCTGTCGAGGTGCTGTGCCGAGTACTTCAGGTCGCTCCCAGCGGCTACTACGCCTGGCTGAAGAAGCCGGTATCGGATCACGGTCGCGAGGACGCGCGCCTCGTTCGACTGATCCGGGCCGCGTACACGGCAAGCCAAGGCATCTATGGGGCACCCCGCGTGTTTCTCGATCTACGTGAAGCCGGTGAAGGCTGCAGCAAGCACCGCGTCGCGCGCCCTATGCGGGAGTCCGGCTTGCGGGCGTTGCACGGCTATCGCACACGACGCTGGACTGTGGGGAAGCCCGCAGTGCTCATCCCGGAACCATCTGAAACGTCAGTTCAACGTCGGCCATCCCAATCGCGTCTGGGTGACAGACATCACCTACATCCGGACGTGGCAAGGGTGGCTCTATCTGGCCGTGGTGTTGGACCTGTTCTCGCGCAAAGTGGTGGGCTGGGCAGTCGCGCCGACGATTCGACGCGAGCTGGTGCTGGATGCCGCGCTGAAGGCGATCCGAGCGCGCCGGCCGCGCGGGACCTTGATTCACTCGGACCAAGGCTCGCAGTTTGGCAGTGACGCGTGGCGGAGATTCTGCCGCACCAACGAGCTCGAGCCCAGCATGAGTCGCAAAGGCAACTGTTGGGACAACGCCGTCATCGAGGCGTTCTTTGCCAGTCTGAAGAAGGAGCGCATCAAGAAACTGATCTACAAGAACCGAGACTTGGCGACCGCGGATATCGCCGACTACATCGCGTTCTACAATGGCACCAGGCGCCACAGCCACTTGGCCGGCCTCAGCCCAGATCAATACGAGGCAGCCCATGTCGGCTGACGGTCACGCAGTCTCCACGAAATCCTGGGAACTCCAATCGGCGCCGTTCACTCGGAGAAAACGCATGGCACAGACGAAGAGACAGTTTCCATCGCGCTCAGCGCGAGTCTGATCGGCGCCCGTCGGCTCGATGATTGCGGCGCAGGCCTTCCCCGGGTTTCCATCGCGCTCAGCGCGAGTCTGATCGGCGCCGCCTTCATCCCGGAGGGATGGGTGCTTGAAAGCATGCGTTTCCATCGCGCTCAGCGCGAGTCTGATCGGCGCCAGTCCATCCGCAACTACCTCGCCTTCGTCATAACCGTGTTTCCATCGCGCTCAGCGCGAGTCTGATCGGCGCCCGTGGCTGTTGGGCTGAAAGTAAAATGCCCAATGATCGTTTCCATCGCGCTCAGCGCGAGTCTGATCGGCGCCCAGGCTTCGCGCTTATGTCATCGACGGTTTCGGCTCAGTTTCCATCGCGCTCAGCGCGAGTCTGATCGGCGCCTGGCCGTGATGGCCGTGATGGTTGCAACTTCGGGTACAAGCAGTTTCCATCGCGCTCAGCGCGAGTCTGATCGGCGCCGCTGTTCGATCATCAACGTTCGTTCACTCGGAGGTTACAGTTTCCATCGCGCTCAGCGCGAGTCTGATCGGCGCCGATCGAGCTCAGAAAGAGCCAGCCCGACGAGAAGACCAAGGTTTCCATCGCGCTCAGCGCGAGTCTGATCGGCGCCACAGCGTCGGCATCACCGGTGTGCGCAGGAACAGCGGTGTTTCCATCGCGCTCAGCGCGAGTCTGATCGGCGCCTGCCGTCGCCGCCTTGGACCGAGATCAGTGGTGTCGCAAGGTTTCCATCGCGCTCAGCGCGAGTCTGATCGGCGCCCTTGGGCCGACAAATTGTTGGACACAGTGAACATGCTTTCGTTTCCATCGCGCTCAGCGCGAGTCTGATCGGCGCCAGTTCGAATTCCGCTCCAGCATCACCTCGGCAGTTGCGTTTCCATCGCGCTCAGCGCGAGTCTGATCGGCGCCGCAATCGAGGTGAGTACGCCGGATGAGGAGACCACCGAGAGTTTCCATCGCGCTCAGCGCGAGTCTGATCGGCGCCATCACAATCACTCAGGCTGGGCGGTAGTGAATCACAGTTTCCATCGCGCTCAGCGCGAGTCTGATCGGCGCCCGGAGCAAGCGGCTCCGGTAATGGCTCGGTCACGTAGTTTCCATCGCGCTCAGCGCGAGTCTGATCGGCGCCAGCGGAGGCACTGAAGCAGGCCACGGCCACAGCTATGTTTCCATCGCGCTCAGCGCGAGTCTGATCGGCGCCACTGAAGGCTCAATCCGGGCCCCAGAAAGGAGAGTTCGTTTCCATCGCGCTCAGCGCGAGTCTGGTCGGCGCCAAGGAGCGAGAATGTCGGCGACGTCTGATAACCGGAGTTTCCATCGCGCTCAGCGCGAGTCTGATCGGCGCCAGCGCCGTGAGCGGAATTTTGAGCAGACCCAACCAACACCGTTTCCATCGCGCTCAGCGCGAGTCTGATCGGCGCCAGGTAGTCGGCCGAGAGGGTGGACTACAACCAAACAAGTTTCCATCGCGCTCAGCGCGAGTCTGATCGGCGCCACACGAATTTTGCAAGGTGTGTTGGTGCCAGGTCAACAGTTTCCATCGCGCTCAGCGCGAGTCTGATCGGCGCCGCGGCCGCGGACAGCAGCAGAGGATGCGGAGTTTCCATCGCGCTCAGCGCGAGTCTGATCGGCGCCGTCGAAACTGAGAACTTCCTCAGTTTCCTGTTAGTATGCTGTTTCCATCGCGCTCAGCGCGAGTCTGATCGGCGCCGGAAGCGGACGGGGAGATTAAGCTGGTGCGGGAAATGCGTTTCCATCGCGCTCAGCGCGAGTCTGATCGGCGCCCACATGTTCATTCGCTGCAGGCGCAGTGCGTAAGCTCCATGTTTCCATCGCGCTCAGCGCGAGTCTGATCGGCGCCAGGGCGACCGGCCACGCCCCACCTGGATGGAGGAATGGTTTCCATCGCGCTCAGCGCGAGTCTGATCGGCGCCAGAAGTTTACTGGTATTTGACAACAGAATAATTCTTTTTGTTTCCATCGCGCTCAGCGCGAGTCTGATCGGCGCCCGTGGGAGCATACAGCAACCCACACAAGAAGTAGAAGTTTCCATCGCGCTCAGCGCGAGTCTGATCGGCGCCAGCGGAAGAACCGCGTAGTTGTCCATGTGTACTGGGTGGAGTTTCCATCGCGCTCAGCGCGAGTCTGATCGGCGCCTCGGTGTCGCTGATAAAGGTTGAGGATCAGTGGTCCTATGTTTCCATCGCGCTCAGCGCGAGTCTGATCGGCGCCAGTGGACCAGAGCCTTCACATTGTGTCGAAGTATGTGATGCGTTTCCATCGCGCTCAGCGCGAGTCTGATCGGCGCCAGCACCACCCAGAAGTCGTTCGGTGTGCTGGACTTACAAGGCCGATTTCCGTAATCACCCGAAAACCAGGCCGCATCATAGCAGACCCAAGCGAACTCCGGGGCTGCAAGTGCATGATTCCATAGAGGTTGAGGCTCATGCGTAATGATGCCCTCCAGAGAGTAGTCGATCGCACATTAGCTCAACCTCTTGAATCAAAAGGCTTTATCCAACTTGCCCTTACCAGCGCGACAAAATGTCGCCTCGTGTCGTCTTCGCGGTCGACAGGACTCCTGACAGAGTCTTCGCACGATGGTGTCACTGGTCGTGAGCGCAGTTGCCCTGATATTGACGGCGCCCGTTGCGTCGGGTTCCGTCCTGCCGGTCGCGGCTCAACAGGCCCAGCCTGTGCCCTCTGCAGCCATGGCCAAGGCAGACGCGATTCGGCTGATCAGGTCCAGACTGGGCGAGGAGTTGGTCGAGCGTTGGGAAGAGGCTTCGGCCACGCACATTCCAGGTGTCGCTTGTTGACCTTCGGCCTGGCGAGTACGCCCTCCTTCCGGCGTTCACCGCAGCGTTTAACGCCGGAGCAAACGGCAAGGCCTACACCTTTACCGTTCGATAGCAGTCTTCTGGAGATAAACCAATGATTCCTCGCTTCGCGTCTACCCGAGTTCTTGCGACCATGGTGGGCCTCATGTTCCTTCCCACAGTCGCTCTGGCACAGGTGAGTGAGCCCACCAGGCAATCGCAGGCCTCCGCATCGCCGTCGACCGATGTCTCACACAACTTTGGTCTCGGCCTGCGGCTCGGGGGGGCGAGCTTTGACTTCGGTGCCAGCGCCCGAGCTTGGTTCTCAGCGAAGGTCGGCCTCGAGGCCCAGGTGTCGAGAATCGGCCAGGATTACGGCGGCTACGGATTCAAGATCACGCAGTTCGCACCGGTCATTCTGGTCAGGGTGGGATCGGAGGATCAGGGCGACGACGTCCGGATGCGGCCGTACGTCGGTGGTGGCCTGAACTTCTACAGGTCGACCCTCGACCTGTCGACCTTTGGATACGCGGAGTCCGACAGCTCGACCGGCATTCAGCTCATTGGCGGTGCCGAGTTCCTGTTCCGAAACATTCCAAAGCTCGTGGCGAGCGCTGACTTGGGCTATTACACCACCGGAACGTTGTTCGACGATGTCAGCGTCGGCGGATTCGCGTTCAGCCTCAGCGGGCATTTCTACCTCAGGTGAATACGCGCATCGCCATCGTCGCCGTCATCGTTGCGGCCGGCGGCACCGGTGACGCATCTGGACTTCCGGCTGTCAGGGGCGAGGCTTGACGCCAAGGGCCGCCATGTGCAAGATTGTCGCTCCTTCAAGGCAGTCAGCTCACTCGTGAACAGGTGTGTGCATGGGTACTCGTGCGGCCGTCGTCGGAATCGAAGTAGCTTCCAAGCAGAAATACCTGTTCGAGACGGACAAGCTTCGGGAGATGGTTGGCGCCTCGCGGCTGATGGCGGAGTTGCCGCGTCGCGCCGAGCAATTCATCAAAGACCTGACCGGCACACTGGACGTGTTCCTCTTTCAGCCTCTGAGCGGAGACGTGCGCCTGTGGGCTTCTGCCGACGAGCCCTCAAGGTCCCGGCTACTGCAGGTCGCTTGGCAGTTGAAAGTGTGGCTCGACGACAAGGGCATCGAGCACACGGTGGCGCACTTCGAATGCGATGCGAGACATTTTACAGCCACGGCCCAGGACCCCATCACCCCGGAGGAACGCCGCGACGACAAGGCGCCCACTCGAGTATCGAGCCTTTCGTGGGTCAATGCGAAGTTGAGCCGCCGGCTCTCTACGCGGAGAGAACAGACACGCTCAGACGCGAGACCGACGAACTCGTTCTTCGCGCCGTGTCTCATCTTCGGAGGAGACGTCGCCAATTGCTGGAATCCCGGCGAGGAACAGGAGGCGCGCCGGCGGTTGACGGGCCGTCGTGCCGCCGCAAAACTGAAGGAGCGAAACAGTTCGAAGCAGCAGTTCTATAGCGACCATCTCAACAAGCCGGTGGAGGATGAACTGGTGCGGATGGGCGTCACGCTCGATCCGCAACGCCCGATCACTTTCAGTGACCTCTCGGATGCCCTCGACACCCCGGATCGCGACGACAGTTACATTGCGTTTCTCTGTGCGGACGCTGATGACATGGGCCGGCTCCTTCCCCTCATCAACTGGAACACAGCGCCCTCGCCGTGGGAGTTCAATCGCGACTTCATTGCCGATCTGGACAATTGTGTGAAGCACGCGTTCCACGACGCGCTCGTCGCAGTCACTCTCGCTGAACTGCGAGCGAAAGAGCCGGACGAGTGGACAGCCCACCTCCAGGCCAACAAGTCGATTACGGTCCCTGCGCTGCCGCAGTTACTTGGAGGGGACGACCTGTGGACGGTGGCACGCAAGGATGTCGCCTTTTCTATGGCTCAGACGTTCGCTCAGAGCTTCGCCGCCCTTACTGATCGAGTCAACCTGGTCGCAGGGGACATTGGGGCCACTGTCCGCAGCACGATCGAGGCAGTGCATGCGAGGCAGCCCGACGACACGCGGGCCCTCACGATGAGTATTGGGATTGCTTTCGCCAAATGCGGCCATCCTGCGTATGCGATGGCCGAAGCCGCTGAGGAACTGCTTAAGTCCGCAAAGGACCGGCGGAAAGGCCAAACGTTCCGTGGTGCGCTGCAGAAACCGGAAGGCTGCATCGACTGGCACATTATCGAATCGAGCCTGGTCGAGTCGATTGGCGCCGCGAGGGAGGATGGGTGGCGCTATTACGACCCGCCCGTGACCGACGCCGCTGCAACGATGTTCCTCACGACGCGTCCATGGACGATCTCAGAGACTGCCAGATTCATTGAGGCCGCCGCCAGGTGGGCTCAGGACCTCGGCCGGCGAAAAGGGGAGCAGGTAGAGGACATCCTGCGAAGAGGATCCGTTCTTTCCGACCTGGCATGGAGATCTTGGTTCCAGCAATTGCAGCACGACGAACCGGCGGATCTCGAGAGTCTGGCCGCCCTCCTGCCGATCAAGCCGGATGCGGTCGCGACGAGTCCGTGGCGTCTCATTGCCTCTCAACCGGATTGGCCCGCAGGCCGCTGGTTCGAAACGCCTTTCCTCGATCTGCTGGCGCTGACAGACGTGCTCCCGGAGCGAACGCCTGCGCCACCACAGAAGGGAGCTCCCGATGCCGGCGTTGGAGTGTAGTTGGACATGGACGCTCGAGTCCGCCCTTCACGTGGGTTCTGGCATTTCGAGAGCCGGACGGGCGGATGCCCTCGTTCAGCGCGATGATCAGGGACGGCCAGTACTTACCGGCGAGGCAGTCAAAGGCGCGCTGCGCATGGGCGCGGAGCACGTAGCCGCCTGGCTGGAGGAACGGCAGCACTATGAGAAGCAGGGGACAACCGAACCGAGGTCCGACCTGTTCCGCTGGCTCTTCGGCAGCACTGCCGGAGCCCGGTTCACGCCTGGCGCGTTCGTGGCGGGCCCTACTGAGCCAATCGTCGTGTCGTCAACGGCCATCGATCCATCGTCAGGAACAGCGGCCACTGGCACGCTGCGGTCAGTGGAAGTGTGGCCGCAGGGCCTTCAGTTTCGAGTGACCTTCAGTCTTGACCGGCTCGAGGCAGGGTGCATCGCTGTTGCGCGATCATTTTTCCTGGCCGCTTTGGCCTCCGCGGAGTCGATTGGCGGGCGAGCCGGCGTCGGGTGGGGGCAGTTGGGCGTCTCCGACATCTGCTTCTATGGTACCAATCATCCCAACGAGGTCCAACTCGAAGACGACTTGAACAAGGCGCGAGCGTACCTGAAGCAAGGTCAGGATGATGTGTGCGCGAGCCCCGCAGATCACCCCATCATCGCCAAGCCGCTGGTCTCGCCCACATGGTACGAGTTCGAGATCGACCTCCTCGAACCGGCGTGCTTCCCCGTCGATCCGGCTGTATCAAACGAAGTGGCCACTGAAGGTGGCTTGCGTGCCACGGCACTCCGCGGAGCGTTCGGCGCCTACTGGACCAGGTCAGGCAGCGAGGCCACGGTCCGGGATCGACTCTCTGAGTTCACACGATGGTCGCCAGGCTTTCCAGTGGCCCGGGTCAATGGCAACTGCCATTGGTGCGGACCTGTGCCCCGCTCTTTGGCTAGACCGAAGCGGGGAGGATCCGCGTTGTACGACGGATTCGACCGGAGCGAGGACGAGAAGATTCCACTGAAAGCCGCGGCGGTCGGCTGGGTCTATGCACAACACGGCCAACCAACATCCTGGGGAGAAGGCCAGACGATGGCGCGAATGCACGTCGCGCGCAACTACACAACAGGAAGTAAGCAATCAGGTGCCCTGTTCGCGAAGGAGAGCTTGATTCCAGGCGGCCGGTTCCGATCCTGGGCGCTGCTAGAAGCCGGCGTTTGGAACGCCCGAGATGAATTCCAGATCCGGCTTGGACGCCGTACGAGCACCGGGAACGGGCTGGCGAAGGTCACAGTGACAGCAGTCGGACCGCCCCCGCCCACGTCAGGGACGAGCGACCAGGCGCACGTCACTATCCAGTTGCTGTCACCCGCAATCGTTCTCGACGACAACGGCCATCCCCGTGCGAGGCTGGATACTGCTGGACTCATCAGATTACTGAGCAAACACTTCGACGCTGCGACCGTCATCGAATCTCGCGGTCGATCGACACCTGGACGGAGAGGTGGTTGGATGTCCACCTGGAAACAACCTCGCGCGGCAACGGTGACAATCGACGAAGGCGCGGTCTGGCGGTTGGAGTTCAGAACGGCTGAGATCGCAGCGGTCGCACGCAAGGTCCTCAGCGGAGTTCTTCAAATTGGCGAGCGCTTGCATGAGGGCTTCGGATGGATCGCCGTCGATCCGCCCTGGTTGGCTCAAGTCGCCAAGGCACCGGCGCGATCGACTGGCGCACAGGCACCGCCCCCTCCACCAACCGCGAAGGCAAGCGACAAGGGCCGTCGGCCATGGCCCGGTGCCGAAACCGAGAGCCTCGATGAACTCGTCGCACTGGCTTCCAGGGTCAAGCCTCAGGCGGACTTCCCCTGGAAGTCGCGCACGCCGGTGCGGGCCCTTCTGCGAGCGATCGCGATCGATGGCATCCCTTCGGCTCAGGCGCTCCTCAACACGAAGGCAAGACCGCGAAAGCGCTCCAACGGAAGTCAGATTGCTCCGCAGAAACGGTGGAGCGATCTGAAGGATTGGGTGGATACGCACCATGTTCCAGCCTTCGATTCAGCGCGGCCGTCACAGACGGCGTTCGCTCTCGAGACGATGTTGGCCTATCTCAAGGAGGAGGAGTGACCATGGCCCACGAGAGCAGTCGAGGCCAATGGAGGCTTGAGATCTGGGCGCGAGTGGCGTTTCAGGGTCCTGTGCGCGTGTCCAGCGGTGAGCGGTTGTCGCTGCTGACAGACCTCCCGATCCTCCAGGATTCTTCGAACAGAACGTGGATTCCTGGCTCATCGGTTCGCGGCGTCCTCCGCGACTGGTGTACTCGCGAGGCACCGTTCCTCGGCGTTGCCGAGGACGCCGTCAACCGGCTGTTCGGTTCTTCTGCGGGTGCGTCTAAGGCGAACAGCACAGACGACCGGCAAGGACGTCTGGTGGTTCGCGATCTGGAACTCGGAAACGACGCGACCTCGGTCGATTTTCGCGATCACGTGAAAATCGATCGAGAGTGGAACACCGCTGCGTACGGGGGCAAGTTCGATGAGGAGGTCGCGGTGCCTCGGTGCGGCACGCTCCGGATCGTCTATCACGGCGACAGGGCGCAGGATGAGGAACTGCGATTGATTGGGGCTGCGATGTCCGCACTTGAGGACGGACGCCTGGCGGTTGGCGGCAAGTCTGGATCCGGGTTCGGGTGGCTGAAACCGGCAACGGCGAATTGGCTCACGAGAACGATTGAGGATCGGGGCTCTGAGAAGGGGCTGGCCGACTTCATCACCCGCCGACTCGAATCAGGGAGCAGCGTCACGCCGATGCCTCCCGAGTCCGGCGAGTTTTGGCGGCAGGCACCAACCTGGACAACCGCAGATCCGGCTCGGTGCAGGAAGGCCCATCCGTGGAACCGACTCACGATTCCGCTCACGCTGAAGTTCGACGGTCCAATGGTCATTGTTGGCCAGAACAGACGGACCGCGGCAGATGAAGTCTGGATTCACAAGGTGGACGACGCTTTTCTGACGAACTTCAATGGCGATGCAGTGTTACCTGGTTCCTCTTTCAGGGGTGTGCTCAAATCAAGCGCTGATCGGCTTACGAGGTCGGAGCCTCGGTTGGAGAGTGCGCGCGATGCGCTATTTGGCACGCCATCGAAGCGCGGCCTCCTGCAGGTGGGCGAGGGTCTTGTTCCGGCGGACCAAGTAAGACCTCTGCAACTCGATCATGTTGCCATCGATCGTCTGACGGGGTTTTCAGCTGACGGCAAGCTGTTTCAGGTCGCTGCACTTCAGAGTCCCACGTTTCAGGTGCAGTTGCAGATGCGGTGGCATGACTCTGAGGCGGATCAGCGGGCGGTTGCGCTTCTGTTCTTCCTGATCCGGGACATCGGATCCGGCCGAGGATGGGTGGGTTCGCGGACCACGCGTGGGTATGGCCACCTCAAGTCTGTGAAGGTGGATGATATTTCCGGGTGGTGGATGCAGGACGAGATCAACCGTCAGGAGATCCGCGGCCTCGATTGGACGCGGGCCGGCACCTATCCCGGTCTTGAGATTTGTTTCAGAAGATGGAGCGAACTGTGGCGATGACCGTCATCAGCCGGACGCCCGTCGGCGATCAGGTGGACTGGGCTTCCTTCTGGGCGTCTGCTCAGGCACTCACTAGATGGGCCCCCGACAAACAGGTGCTGTTTTATCTGGAGAGCGTTTCCAAGTGTGTTCTGGATTCCAGCACCGTGGCCGAGGTCGCAGCCGCGCCGGTAGATGCGTTCGAAGGGCGAGTGTTCGATGATCACGTCGAGTTACGGTGGAGGCGTACGGCAGCTGGCTTCACCGGCGCGGTGATTCGTGAGGGTGGGACTGGCGAACCGGCCGTGTGGTCCATCCGCGAGTACTACCTCCTTGGTCTCGAGACCAAGGCACCTGGCGTCTTCCGAGAAGGCCGCTATCCAGGCAAGGACTTCACCTACCCAATCAAGTCCGGCGACGACAAGGGCCGGCGCGCGTTCATCACGGTGACCGAGTATCGCCGCGCGCGCCCATTCTGGCCAACGTCGGAAGATCGGGTGGAGGAACTGCTCGATCAACCCCTGCTCTTCGAGCACAGGTTCACCGGTATCGGGATCAGGTAGAGGGCGTATGGCAGAGTTTATTGTTTCCTTTTCTCCTGGCAGCAAGACCCTGGTGGTGATCGCGCATTCGACGCGACAGCCTCGGATGACGACACTGACGGATCTCCCGCAGGCAGTCCGGGACAAACTGAAAGCTGGAGCCAAGCTCAGCTGCGTTGGCGACGAGATGGGAGCTCCCTCGAGCCTCAGACTCATGGGTGGACAAGCTCCGACCCAATCGAGACGGTCCAACGCCCCGGCGCCGGAGTTGTACAAGGTGGAAGCTGTGCGCCAGACAAGTGTGGTGTTCGACAAGAACTTTGGGCAGCCCCCTGGACAGAACACGACGAATCATGAGTCGCTCAGTCTATCGGACCAGGTATTGGGTGCTCAGAAGGACGCCAAGTATCAACCGGACGGAAAGCGGTGGCAGTTGGCGACATATAGCCCTCGCGTGACGCCGGGGCTCAAGGGGTCCACTCCAGACATTGACGACAATCCTTACAACTTCGTGCCGTCCGAACAGGCGCCATTGGTCGCAGACGAACCACTAAAGGCGCAGCACGATCGCGATCAGGATGGCCGACACTCCGGCGTCATCAACCTGACATATGTCGCCAGGACACCGATCTTCGTGCCGAAGAGTGTGACCGCAGAAACGCAGGCGCCCGCGAACCAGGAGACGACGCGGGAGTTCTTCAGGTGCCTCGACGCCGAAGGCTTGGAGAAGTACGCGATTCCCGGTGCGTCGATGAAAGGACCGGTCCGCAGTCTGTTCGAGGCCGTGACCAACAGCCGCATGGGGGTAACCGATGAGAAGGCGCTGAAGTATCCGCCTCTCTACAGGAGACGCGCTTTTCGGTTGTTCAAGGTCATTTCGGTTCCGACCGCAGCCGCGAACGGGCAGGTGCAAGAGTGCGACTATGAGTTTCTCGCGGCAGGAAATCCTACAGACCCAACCGTGCTGGATTATCGGGCCAACACCTACTGGGTGGGGAGCGAGCGGCATAGCCATGCGACGAAGAAGGCGATCAAGTATCGACTCGTCCCGGGAGCGCTTTTCACGCTCGGGTTCACCGTACACGAGAGGTGGCAGAGCATGTTCGAGAACGGTGGCCACCCGCACATGAGGGGTCACTACGACACGGTCACGAAAATGAAGGAGCGCAGCTTCTATGTCGACCCGCTGGCGATCGGTGCCGCGAGCAGGTTTGCGCCACCCTACGAGGCCGCGATAAATGCGGGACTCTCGACTCTTCAGACCAATGACCTGATCTTCGCAATTCCAGGCACAGGGACCAAGGCGAGCGAGATCATCTGCTTCGGTCGGAACGTCAACTTCCTGTGGCCGGGGGCGCAGAGTCCTTTCGCGATGCTGAAGGCGGCGGGCATCCACACCCGACCCGAGGCCAGTGTCCGATTGGACGATGCCGACATGGCCGAGGCGACGTTCGGGTTCGCAGGCAGGAACCGGTCGGTGAGCAAGCCCCTTAGGCCGGGTGACCCGCGACCCGAGAGTCACCCGTTCCAAGGTCGGGTTCGTTTAGCGACGTTTTGGGGCCCGGCGGTGTCAGAGACCGGCCGGGTGGTCGAGCTCAAGCCAATGCCGCTCACGGCGCCATCCGGCACCAAGGCGAAGTCGCGGCCCCTGTACCTCCGGCCGGGGCAGGACGGCACGGCGGTTGATTGGGATTCAAACGCCAGGCTGCGCGGCCGGAAGTTCTATTGGCATCAGCGAGCTGAAGGCGATGGGCTCTCGCTCCAGCACGATGCAAGGCAGCTTCCGTTGAGTCCCGGCCCGCCACCACAGTGGAACGTCGGTCAGAACGAGCTCTTGAAGGCGCTCCGCCGCGACACTGAGTTCAAGGGACAGGTTCACTTCGACAACCTCACCAGCGCAGAACTCGGTGCGCTGCTCGTGTGTCTCGCGCCACATCTTGTGTTTCAACAAGCTGCGAAGGCGGAGATGGAAGCGGATGACGTGGACTTCGGTCTGAAGGTGGGCAAGGGCAAACCGCGCGGGCTTGGCAGCCTGGTTGCAACGAAGGTCAACCTGATCGTTCAGCTGCCTCTGGTGAAGGACCGGTACGACCAGTTCACGACGTGGACTCTAGAAGGAGCCCAGTGGGGTTCGCCCAGGGACCCTGGCGCTTTCATTTCAGCGTTCTGGACAGCGGACCGTAAGAACGGGTCGGCAGGAAGGGCGATCCGGAATCTCTGCCGAATCCCAACGGCCACTTCGGTGCGTGTCTACCCGCCGCGTTTCAACATGTATGGCTGGCTGCCAGAGGAAAGCAAAGCGAACCAAAGGGGCGGTGCAAACGCAGAAGTGGCCCAGCGCGCTGCGGACGGCGGTCCAAAGGGCGGAGATCGCCGCGTGGCCCTGAGGCCCGCCGAAGATCTGTAGGTGGGGTGATCGATGCCCGTCAGCGTTGTCGTCGCTTTTGAATCCGCCGGTGCCGCCGTTGCCCCCGAGGGCCAGCAGCTCCATGGGTGGCTACTTAACTGCGTTGGCCGGATTGATCCGGCACTAGCGGACCGGCTACACGCATCGGACCGCGCTAAACCATTCGCGGTCATGGCCTTGGCCTCGCCGGTGGTGCAATACCGTTGGAGGGGCGCCGCGAGGGTCACGAGCTTGGACGAGGAATTCGGCGAAGTGCTGGTCAATCTCGACAGCCGAGACATGGAGTTCGAACGTCTCGGTCGGGTGAAAGTCCGCGTTGCGAGCCTGTCGGCGAGCGCGAAGGACCACCCCCTGGCGCGGGCCGAATCCTATTCGGCGTTGATATCGAGAGCCTCGTCACGTCGGCCACCTGAGACGTTGTCACTGGACTTCCTCAGTCCGACTGCATTCGCCGCCGATGACCGCGCCGTCACGCTTTTTCCGCACCCTCACCTCGTATTCCGCAGCCTGGCCGGCAAATGGAACCGCTACGCGCCGGTGGAGTTCAGGCTGGACCCTGGTTTGGTCGACGAACTCGGCTTCTGTGCACGCGTCGAGCACTTCGACCTGCGGACCGAAGACGTCCGGCAGGGACCGCGGCGCCTCAAGGGGTTCGTCGGGCGCTGTGAGTACACGCAGCAACCGGGTACGCACTCGAACATCTGGGCCGTCGCTCACCTGCTGTCGGATTTTGCGTTGTACGCCGGGGTGGGTCAGAAGACGACGATGGGGATGGGGCAGACTGTTGGAGGGCGGTGGTGCGAATAGTCATTGCGACGATTGGCGCCAGGGATCTCCGCTATCCGGTGGGCGACCAAAAATGGTGCAGCCTCGAGAGCTTCTCAGGAAGAGTGGGGGAACGCGTTCCGGGGATTGCAGCCAGCCTCTGGTGTGAGCCCACGCTGCGGGCAATCTCATCCGCCATTCTTCCGAGAGCTGAACTGCATCAAGGTCTGAGGTTTCCGATTCTGGAGCCGGCGTTGGCCCATGTGCTTCGCACCGGTCCGATTGACCGGCTCCTGATGATCGCGACGGATCAGCCGAGCAAGCACCCCAACGATACGGTCGACACCGCCAAAGTGCTCGAGAAGCTCTGCTGGGTGAGGTTCGGTGCAGTCATTCGCGACATCGATCCGGGGTTCGATGTCCTTCCCGCGCCATTCAGTGCTGACGCGTACGAGCGGCTCAGATCCAAGATGGCTCCGGTTGCTGAAGAAATCGGTCACGAGATCTTCCTGCTGCCCACTGGTGGAATCGGCAAGGTCAAGGATTACCTGCGCCTCGCGGCGTTTCACCTCTTCGGTCTTGGCACGCGTGTAGTGGAAGTGCTGCCCCCGGAACCTGAGATATCTGGAGCAGACCTCGGCCAAGCCGCCGAAGTGTTCGAGCCGTTCGTACGCGAGTCCATTCGGCAGACGGCGATCGTCCAGATCAATCGGAGCGACTATCAGGGAGCCCTGGCGACCCTGCAAGGCTTCGACCGACACTCGTGGCCGGCTGATGTCCTGGACGCGCTGGCTCGAGCCGCGGGACGCCTTAACCTCGATTTCGAGACCGGCGGTCTCGGCCACTTCGACTCCGATTCGGTTTTGTGGAACCTATTTGGCAACGAGCCCGACGATGCATTCGCCCGCTCGGCAGAGGTGCTTTACCTCATCATGCTGTTCCTGGATCATGGGCGATATGCCGATGCCGTCTTCCGAGTCGGCCTGTTTCTCGAAGCGTGTGGCTGGCAGGCCGCACTGCATGCTCTAGGACCCGAGTTCGAGCGGTACGCGCTGGGCGATCGGCTGCCAGTTGCACTCGTCACACGCGATCACCAGGGCTTGACGACGAAGCTCAAGAACGTCGAGCGGCCGCAGCACGACAAAACCTGTTGGAAGCTCGCACGTCGGTCCGATCGCGACAAACTCTTCGACTACGTCGGCACGAAGGCGATGAACGGACTCCGGCCACCCACAGGTGGCCCACTAGAACGGCTCGTAACCCTTCGAAACGATGCCATCCATTTCCCGACCGGCGTCACCGCCAGGCATATAGCTGAAGCCCTCGGGCTGCCCACCAATTCGGCTACTGACATCACAAGCGAGATCGAGGGGCTTCTGACACCACGGCTTAAGGCCCTCGCTGAGATCAAATGTCGGTCGCTTCCACAGAATCGCTATCCTCAGTTGAACGAGGTGCTTCGACACCGGTTGCTGACCTCGTCCTTGGCTTCGGGGACGGTTAACCCGCCGACGGGTTCCCTCCAGTCGATCGCCGCCGCTCAAGTGCGTCGTTGATGAATTCGGTCAATCGCGATGCGTCGAGTGCGGTGGCCAAGCTCATGACGACCGCGCCAGTTGCTCGCGGTCGCAAGAGGGATGGAGTCGGATTCTCGAGGCATACGACCGGTACGCAGAAACGGCCCAGTTTGAGTGCCAGGGCCTCGACCTGCTTGCGCTTTTGCCGAACCACCTGAGGGTCCGGGCGCGCCCCGCTCCTCGCATCGACGGCCAGTAGCGCCTGTCCCCATCGAACGATTACATCTCCTTCGTCGCTGAAGGGCCTGTCTGCTGAACGAGCGTGACCATGCTTCGACTCGTTCTGGCGCTTCTGGATTCGGGCTTCGAAGGGAGGCGGCCACGCCCAGGTCATGTTCACGCGGACCTCGGAGGCTAGTGCCCTGACGAAGCACGCGGCCACAATATCCTCGAGGTAGCCGTGCCGATCGAACCTCCACACTTTCAAGAGCCGGGCGAGGCCCACGCGACGCAGAGCTGCCGCCGTCTCGCGCCGAGAGCTGAGGTCCGCTGCAGTGATCTCACCCACCGCCATGTGACGACCCGCTGCCAGCAGTGCGTCGAGGTACGGCCAATCGTTGGCCAACTGGCCGGTGGCAACAAGGGTACCGCCAACGATCGCACCATGAACCGAGAGGGCGGCGGGTTCAATCAGTGTTTCAGATGAGCCAAAGAGCGCTCGTGCTTTCGGTTGTTTACCTTGTTCAATCGACCACAACGAGTCCGAAAGAAAGGTTCGCGCGAGTGCCACAGACTGCGCGTTGGTGCCGGGGGACACGTTGGCCAGGATTCGAGGGTTGGCGTGTGTCAGATCGTGGATCGCTGAAGCGATCCCGGATCCGCACCGGTCTGTCCGAACGAACTGAACAGTGCCGCAGGGCAGAAACCGCTTCGCCTCCGCAATTCGCACGGCAGCGGCGATCACCGCGTCGGAGTGCGCATCCACGAACAGTTCGGCAGCAGCCGGACGATGAGCGTAGAGGGCCGCAATGGTGGCGGAAGCATCTGTACCAACGAACGTCGCGAGTGCCGGTCCATCGCCTCCAGCGCCGGTCACCGGGTCGTCCAGTGCATCAGGCCACTTGGCGGGCTTGTCCGACCCGCTCGTTCCGATGAGCCACCTCTCAAGGCTGCTGCGGCTACTGATAAGAGTCACTTGGTGCCGTCGCGCTCTTATCTTGGCACCCTCGTTGTCGGTCGCTACCGCAGTTCGAAAGCGGAAAGGTCCTAATCCCTCTCGCAGTCGCACTGCCAACCGTCCTCGCTCGAGCCTCGTTGCCACGGTTGAGTCGTTCTTCGGCTTGTCCCTCGGAGGTTCTGGCAGGCCGATAGCGGCGTGGAGCCAGCCGCCACGCTCGAACGCCAAGTCGAGGAGGGCTGTCTCATTCTCGAACTGTACCTCCAAGCCGCGTACAACCCCGTCGGCACACCGGGTGTTCTTTAGCCAGCCATCGAGCGGTGCACGCACATGTCCTGTCTCCTTGTACCGAACGCCATGAAGTTGGAGCAACGTTTTCCAGCCGATCGGCACTGCCGGGAAAGCCTCGCCAAGGTCACGGCCCGGATCGAAGAAGCGAAAGCCATCCGTGGAGCCCTCCACAAATCGACAGGGGGACGGGAGCGAACCGGCAAGGGCGGCGACATGGAACGACATGCCGGGATTGACGAAGAGTACAGGCCGGGCCTCCTGAAACTCCGCAAGCACTGTTTCGACGACCCGGTGGGGTGCCTTCGGCTCGAACAAGAACACATCGACGTCATGGACGATGATGTTGGCAGACGGGTACGACTCCGCGAGTCGATCAGCGAACGTGCGCGTGCTCCTCGTCGCAAGCAGCACAACGCGCTTCGGTGGTCCGTAGGTATGGCACCAAGCTCCAAGAAACGCAGCAACCGCTGCCGGTTGTTGTCCAACGCTCGAGATGAGAACTGTTTCCATAGCGCCAAACACTACACCAATCAGGGCAGTTCGAATCGACGTCGAGCGGAGTCGCGAGATCACAATCCGTCCCTCACCACCTCACAGACAGCAGATGGAGAAAGCGCGCTGCCTCCCCTTGGCGAGCCAATGATAGTTCCATGACTGGGCCCCCCCCAGCCCGGGTCGATCTTGCTAAAGTGCGCGAGGACGCCATCGACCCGAAGCCCCGCGCGGCAACCGACTGAGAACTTAGGCACCTGGCCGATTCCCGAAGGCGATTGGAAGTGCGGCGAATACGCGATCGCGACATCACATCCCTCCTCATAGAGCAGCCCAAGAGCGCCCACGAACTCAGTCTCCAGGAAGCCGGCGCGAAGTCCTGACGATGTCGTGAACCGATGGACGCGGTCCCGCACGCCAGCGATCCCCGTCCACTCCTGGCGCTTGCGGTCGACGTACGCCCGCCACTCGGGAAGCTCGGGCATCGGTCCGGCCGGCTCAAGATCACGACGCAGGACCTCACGCAACAGCGCCAGACCTGACCGAAACTGATCGACCGGATTCGGCGTGCACAACCGCATGCCAGAGAACACGCTCGAGAGCGTCAGGGCATGTTCCGCCGGCACGAAGGCGCGGCCACGGCGGCCGCAGTCAATCTCGGCAACGTACTGCACGAGACGCCGCAAGCACGGTGATGGTTCGGACACGTTGGCGAGCGCCTGAACACACGCCGGATCCAACGGCGCGCCAACACCATGATGGTCGTAGTTCGCCAGGTGGGCCTGGCCGGAGCCGCCTGCCTCAATGCACACGACCGCGGGGTCTGCGATGTCAGCAGGCGAGGCGTCACCGGTGACAACGCGGACGTCGAGATTGTCGCCCACGCCCACGAGGAGGGCGGTGAGGCAGGTATCGAGATCGGCTTGTTGAAATAAGACGCGCATTGGATCACTTCTCTCAGGCGGCCATTTCTACAGCGATGGCTCGTCGCCCGAACAATTTCACGATCGGAGGACGTCGACGGGTACGGTTTCTGTCGCACGACGAAGATGCCGATGCGGACTTGGCCGGCCCCGCGCGTGCCGTCCCGGCCTGAGCCAACAGCCGTCGTCTCAAGTCCTGCAGGCCGCGGTGTTTCTCCGTGCTCACGCGCGGCGCCTCGATGCCCTCCATCCTCGCTACTTCGGCAACCGCGTATCCCTCCAGCACCACCGCGTCGACGATTCTCGCCTGACGCGGATGACGCGCGCGCAGGCCGTCCATCTGCGCGCGAACCTCGGCTGCCTTCTCGGTCGCGATTAGGTTCCGTTCCATGGATGGCTGCCCGTCTGAAATCCGCCAGGCAGGTCCGCTCGGATCATCCAGCGACCCCGCTTCGTAACGACGTCGGCCGGCTTGGCCCCGAATCGCGTTCACCTTCGCATTGCGGGTAATCGTCGACACGAAAGCAACAGGATCGGTGATCTGGTAGCCGCGGCTGATGGCCGTGAGCACCATCGCCCAGGCCTCCTGTTCGATCTCTTCCGCCTCCGCCTCGCGGTTGGGCGACCGATAGTTCCCGGCGCGGGCGATCTTCCTGATGCGTGCGGCAACTTCAGGAGAGAGCTGACCAGTGGCAGGGTCGTGGATCAGGTTCGCGTTCATGACACTTCACCTCGACACGCCGCGCCAGCACGGCTGAAGTGCCGTGAAGGTCGACGTGGAATCGGATCCGCCTCAACCAGCAGGAGCTGGTCGCAGCGATCCGTGAAGTGCCAACACGCGAGTGCTGGCGCGCGATCAGTAGATCACGCTCTACAAAAACTAACACGCGTTTGTGATTCGTGATGACGAAAGACACGCCACGCCACCTTGTTATCGGTAACTCCGGTTATCGGAAAAGCTGACGCAGCGACGCGCAATATTTGAATGACCGGATCGACCTCCCCCTCAGAGGGGAGGCGGCCACGGTGGTTGACCTCCTCCTCGGAAGGGAGGAACCACAATGGAGCCCGTGATTATCTGGGTCGGTCTCGTGATCAGCTACCTCATCAAGTAAGCCCCCACGGTCGGCCACGTTCATCGGGCGTGGCCGACGTTTTTGTGAGACGATGCCCTTCCATCCGGAATGTCCACTACATCCTTCCGCAACGTGTCGGCGATGCTGCTCGCAGTGGCATGCGCGGCGTGCGGACAACCAGCGCTGCTGGACGGCGGTCGCGTCATCGGTGAACTGGAGGGTGGGCAGTCGCAAAGCCTGCACCTCGACTTGCAGTCAGGTGAAGCAGCGCGGCTGATCGTCGATCAACCTGATGTCGATCTGGTTGTGTCGGTCACTCGTGCCGGTGGAGCTGTCACCCAGACGATTGATATGCGGGAGCGGGGCCCTGAATCAGTCACTCTCATTGCGGACTCCGCAGCACGCTTCTCGATCAGTATCCGTGCGCTCCGGCCGCCAGCATCACCGGCGCGCTTCGAAGCGTATCTGGACGGCAGGCGACACGCCGTCTCGGCACATGATCGTCTGACCAGCGACGCAGAGCGGCTGGAGACGACTGGCAAAATACTGGCGACCGATCCGGCAGCCTCGAAACAGGCCGCCATGACCGCGTTGCAGGAAGCACTGCGCCACTGGCAGTCAGCCGGCGACGTGACGGGCCAGGGGACGACCGAGGCGCGGATGGGCGACCTTCACCTGGCACGCGGCGAATTCGACAGCTCGATCGAACGCTATCTCAGGTCGCGCACACTCCTCGGACCGCTGGGCTTCAATCATCAGCTCGCGATCATCGACAACAACCTCGGAGCTGTCTACGAGCAGCGCGGGCAGTTCGTCGACGCCCGAAGGCACTTTCGGGCCGCCCTGCAAACCTTGGACAGCCTGCCAAACGCGACGGTCGATCGCGCCATCACGATGGCCAACGAAGGCGCGATGTTCCTCCGATTTGGAGACTTTCAGGCGGCTCTGGAGTCGTTCCAGACGGCCCTGCCGGTGCTCGAGAGCTCGAGCCGGCTGAATCCGGCGGTGCTGCACAACATTGGCACCGTCTATCGCGCCGTCGGCGATCTCGACACCGCGCAGAGTTTCTATCGGCGGGCGCTTGATAGCCTGCCGGCTGGAAGTCCCCGTATCGCACAGGTCCGCATGCGGAATGCCCGTGTCGCCCTCGAACGAGGCGACACGACGACGGCGCGCGCGGGCGCACAGCAGGCGCTTGATGGGATCCAAAGCGCGCAATCCCCCGACCCGGTCGCCGAGGCAGATGCCATCAGTCTGCTGGGCCGCATCGACTCTGCAGAGGGCCGGCATGCAGAGGCCCTTCGCCGGTTCCAACAGTCGTTGATAAAACATGAGGCTGTCCAAGCTCGGCGAAACATCGCTGCGACGTGGCACGAGATCGGCGTCGCGAGTCGCAGGCTGGGTCGAGTCGCTGATGCACGAGCGGCCCTGACGCGTGCGCTCGAGTACGAGCGGTCCATCGGCCTGCGAGATGCAGAAGCCGATACCAGATACGAACTGGGCATGGTCGAGGCGGCTTCCGGGAACCTGGAGAAGGCGGAAGCGCAGCTATCGGAAGCGATCGCGATCATCGAGGGCGTACGTGGCCGGGTGCCCGGAGAGTTCTCGAGGGTGTCGTATTTCGCGTCACGTGAACGTTATTTCACGGCGCTCATCGGCACCCTGATGCGGCGTCATCGCAGCCATCCGACCGCAGGTCATAACGCACACGCATTTGAGGTCGCCGAGCGTCAGCGCGCCCGGGGGCTTCTCGACGCCGTTCAAGGGACACACGATCAGTTGACGCCAACTCCCGCGCTCGCAGAAGAGATCAGGGTCGCGCGTGGTCACCTGGACTACTGGGCGGGCCAACTCAGCGGATTCGCCAACCTCAGGGATCAGAACGCGGAAGTTGCGACCAGGACGCGGATGAACGATGCGCTCGCAGCGTATCGGAACGTTGAGGCCAAGGCGCGCTCGTCAACGGCCTCAGACGGCGCCGGTCAACAACCCATCCTTCGCCTGAATGAGATCCAGCGCGATCTGCTCGATTCGGGCACCAGCATGGTGAGTTTTTCGCTCGGAGAGCCAGCGAGCTACGCGTGGATCGTCGGAACCAGTTCTTTCCACTCGGTCGAGTTGCCGGCTCGATCTGCGATCGAAGCCGCAGCGGGCGACGTGATTTCTGCTCTGCGCGAGGGACCCGGCTCATCGGACCTCTCAGCCGCGCGCGGCCGCTTTGCCAGCAGCGCCTCTGCCTTGAGCAAGTTGCTGGTTCAACCCTTGACCGAATGGCTGGGAAGCGATCGCCTGCTCATCGCGCCAGATGGGCTTCTGCATGCGGTGCCTTTTGCGGCCCTTCCCCTGGGTCCCGTCGGGCAGCCGCTGATCGAACGCCATGAGATTGTCCTGGTGCCATCGGCGGCCACGGTCCAGGCCCACCGGGCGCGTCGGCGCATTCGCGCTCCGCCGTCCGTCGACTTGGCCGTGGTTGCCGATCCTGTCTACGAGCCGGGCGATCCGCGCCTTGGCCGTCGGGTTCGCCTTGACGCAGCCGCGAGCGGCAATCGGGCGAGTGGCTCGTTTGGCAGATTGATGATGGCGCGGAGCGAAGCTGACTGGATCCTCCGTCAGGCCAAGTCCAGGGATGCCCTTCGGGCATTCGGGTTCGACGCGAACCGCGAGACCGTCATTGGCCGGCTTGGCGGCTACCGAATCGTCCACCTGGCCGCTCACGCGATTGCTAGCCAGACATGGCCCGAGCTGTCAGGCATCGCTCTTGCTGCATACCGCGAGTCCGGCCAGCCACGGGACGGCATGCTCCGTGTGCACGAAATTGCTTCCTCCATCACCCTCAACGCTGACGTCGTGGTCTTGAGCGCGTGCAGTACCGCGGCGGGTCCTCAGATCGCCGGGGAAGGGATGATGGGGCTGGCACGCGGCTTCATCGGCGCAGGTGCCGGTTCGGTGATCGGGTCTCTCATCGAGGTGCAGGAGGAGTTCACGTTCGAGTTCATGAAGGTCCTGTACGTGGAGATGCTGTCCAACGGCCGCACACCGGCGGCCGCACTGAGGGCCGCGCAGCAGAGCATGCTGAGGTCCAAACGATTCGCTGATCCCTTTTATTGGAGCTCGTTCGTGATCGTGGGTGACGCTCGATGAGCGAACCCCTGGACCCAGATCCTGGAATCCTCATCGCTCTCGATCAGGACCCTGAGGTGGCGGCGGACAAGTTCCGTCGCCTGTTCCAGGCGCTGAGCCGCTGGCTGGAATGGCACGGGTGTTCCGATCCCGACGGGGCGGCGGCAGAGTCGGTCTTTCGCGCCGCCAGGCAAGTCGACCGGATCGCCGGGATGACGGCCGGCGACTTGCGTGCGTTCCTGTTCGGGATCGCCGCCAACGTGGCAAAGGAATGGGCCCGGCGGGTCGCCAGAGAGCGTCAACTGGAACCGGAGGAATGGGCCGGGTGGGCATCGGCTGTTCGGGAGGAAAAGCGGGCGCTGGATCGCCTGACGGTCGAAGAGGCTCGCCGCACCGTCGACCCGGAGGAGTGGATCCTGTTCGAGCGGTACGCCCTGGCCGGCGATCACGAAGAGCTTTGCCGGGACCTTGGTGTAACGCCAGGCCACCTGCGGGTCATGATCCACAGGATCCGAGCCAGAATCCGGAAGGCATTGGGATGATGCGAGACATGAAGCACGATGACGACGAGCGGGACATGATGGCGTTCCTCGTGGGGTCTCTGGACACAACAGACCGTGACCGCGTGAACACCGAGCTCGCCAGCGACGAACACTTCTTTGAGCGTCTCGAGGCGTTCGAGGACGACTTCATCCTCCGATGGCATCGAGGTCAGTTGTCGCCTGCCGACCAGGAGCAATTCGAACGGGCGTACAACACCGCGCCCCGGCGGGCACGCGTCGAGGCGGCGCTGGGACTCATCCGTGCGGTTGCAGAAACACGGTCGGCGCCTGCGCCTGAGGCCCGGGGCAGCCGCATCCAACGTTGGTTCGCCGCGTCCTACACTGTTCCGCGGTGGGCTGTCGGGGCGGTATCGGTCGTGACGATGGCTCTTCTGGTGGGGTTGGCGTCGAGCGCCGTCAGTCAGCCCGATGGCGGAAAATTTGCGGTGGCGTTGACCGCGGTCGGCGAACGATCCGCCGGCGGGGCGGCAGGCTACGATTTGGTTCGGCTATCGAGCCGGTACTCGGTCGTCGAGTTGAATGTCCTCGTTCCGCCAGCTCCCGGAGAACAACTGAGCGCGGAGATCAGGGACATTGACACCGGTGCGGCGGTCACGATTGCCTCTCCCGAAATCCAGCGGTCGCCTGGTGATGACTGGATCGGCCTGGCCGTTCCGGCTTCGGATCTGCCGGCCGGCGACTTCGTCATCACCGTCAGCAGGAGGACTAGCGCGGGTTCGGATGTTGTCGCCCGGCAGGCGTTCCGGGTGTTTCGACAGCCGTAGGCGTGACTTCGGTTGTGCCGCCTGGCCTAATCGCAAGAACCTGCGCGCCGGTCTGTAACGATCGGCGCGCTGCGGTCATTCATCCTGTGACAGGCGCGTTTCGCGACCGGTCGCGTCAAAGGACGTCAGCGATGACCGCAGAAGATCAGTTGCACGGCTGGAAGGATGTGTCGAAGTTCCTAGGGATTGAGGTCCGCACGGCCCAGCGCTACGAGCGGCGAGGTCTGCCGATCCGGCGGAACGCCGCCACGCGGGGCGGGGTCTACGCCGTCAAGAGCGAACTTCAGGCGTGGCGCGAGGGCAGGGAAGCCCACGCCGCGGCCAACTCGCGACCAGTGGCGGAGTGGCACGCGATGGTCACGTTTGCGGCACCGCTGCCGGCCGGACGGTACGTGATGTCGATTCTAATGAAGGAGCACGGTGACGAAGCCCTGCCGGCGCATCAACAGACCGTCGTCTTTCAGGAGAAGTGATGACGCTCACTTCTTCTTTCGGCTCTCCTTTACCCACTTTTCCGCGGCGCCGATGATGCCCCTGGCCGCGTTGCCCCATGAGCCTTCGGAAAAGAAGCCGGCATTTCTCAGTTGTGTGCCTGGCCTCCAACCGTCCCCGTCCCTGACGCTCAGCGTGGCGTAGGCCACCTTGGCGCTCCGGTTATCATCCCGTTCTTCTACGCCACGCTTGATCACGACCAGGAGGAAGTCCGCCTCCGCCTCGTCCTTCGCCAGCGTGAAATCGCCGAGCCGCTTCTTGATGTCGTTGACGCTGTCTTCGAGTTCAGTGCTCGGGAATTGCTGCCCGTTGACTTCGATAGTGGCGGCTTTGACGAAAAGTTTTCCGAGCTTGTCTGCGTGCACTGTGCCCGGCAGGCACAAGACCACGAAGGCAGTAACGATAGTGGACGCTGTTCTGAGCTTCATGAAGTACCTCCAAACGCGTCAGCCAGCGAGAAGCTTCTTGTTGTGCTCACGCGCCGCCATGCCGGCCCAGATGACGCAGATGGGCCACGTGAGCAACAACCCGACCCCGAGGGTGACAAAGACCGCGACAAACGACACGACGAGCATGATCAGCGCGCCGTTGACGGTGGAATAGAACATTCCGAGCGGTCCGAACAGAAACGCGAGGATCACCGCGATGCCCACATTCTTGGTCGACTGGATGACCACCACCTGCCTGCTGGATTCCTGTGCCATGCGTCTCTCCTTCGATTGATGAGGAGTGGAGAGCTTTCCACGAGTCAGGATGGCTGAGAAGACGACACGTTGCGACAAGGCTCTGTCGCAATCAGACCGACGGGCAGTTTTCCGATAACAAGTCCGTCAATCCGTCGATCCGTGCGTCCCCCTCTTGACGAGCCGGGGCGCGTTGATTACTCTGACGGAGTCGACTCAGTCGAACATCAGACCGGGCGATCTTTCCGTTTCCGTGACAGGCCCTTCGTGGGGCTGGTCAACGGGAATCTTCAACAGTGAAGGCCCACGCATCGTGCGTGGGCGAAGAGGAGATCGCAATGTTCGATCACACCGTCATCAACGCGAATCGCCGTTCAAGCTGGACGTGGGCCGACCTGCCCGGTGTATTGCTTGGCTTGGTGCGGGCCGCCACGGTCACGGCCGGCGCCATCCAACTCCGAGGCGGCCAGCACTGGGTGGTGTTCGCCGTGCTTGGGGTGGGCGTGGCGGGGCTTGCGCTGGTGATCGAGCGTCAATTGACCGATCGGCTCAATCAACCCATTCGCCCGGAACAGAGCCTCGCGGGTTTACTGGTGAGCTGGTTCATCGTCCTCGCCGTTGCGACATCGCTCAACGCGATCACGGCCTTTTCGTTCATCGCGGACGACATCGCCCGCCGTGAGACCGACCGGCAGGTCGCCACGTACTGGCAGACCGAAGGCAACAGGCTTCGGGGGTGGTTGGTGAGCAGCCGGACGACGCTGGGGCATGCCGTCGCCGCCAAACAGAAAGAGATCGATGCGGCTCAGACCGAGATCACGCAAGCCCGCCGCGCAGGGCAGCCATACTCGAGCGACAGACTGCTGTCGCTGAGACGGGAGATGGTTGGCCTCAGAGATCTGTCGAATCGCGCCGCAGGCGTTCAGCCACCGTCCATCACGGCACCGGCAGATAGACCCGCAGCGGAAGAGGCGCTCAGCGCCACGGCAAGGGCCATCACGGACACCTACATCCGATCGGTGGTCGCGGTTCCAGCCATCACACCGGCGCCCACGCCTGTCGCCTTCGAACCGCCGGCTACCGATCTTTCCACACTGTTTCTGAACGAGACCCTGCGCTGGACCGAAGACGCCAAGGTCGGTTGGAGTGTGGCACTGCTGATTGAGGCTCTGAGCTTCGTCGCAATCTGGCGGGGCGGACGCCGGATACCCCTGGCCGCGCGGGTCAGAGCCTGGAGAGGTCGGTTACAGGACCTCAAAGCCGCTCTCGGCAGCAGTGAGCCTGCCACGGCACTGTCAGTTCGCCTGGAACCGATAGGCTTGCACGGAACCGTCTTTCTGCGCGTGGGCAGCGACTTTACCGCGTCCGACTGCCTTCCGCGCATTGAAGAAACGCTGGCCAACCACCAGGCGATCGCGGGATACCGCATCAATCGACTGACTACGTCCGACGGCGCGGCGATTGACACGGCGACACCGCTGTTGCCTCAGTTGGCAGGGCAGCCGCTTGTCGCGGTTCTGGAGGAACTATGAGGAAGTGGACTATTGGGATCGGGCTGTGCGGCGCGCTCCTGTGCGCGAGCTTTGTGGTGGCCTACACGGCCGATCGCAGACTCGGCGTGGTGGCGCCTTGGAGCCTCTTGCTCGCGCCCGTTCTCGTGCTGGCTGGCTGTGCCGGCGTCATGCGAGGCCTTCGATCACCCGAGTTCGTCAGACCTACCCTCCGTCCGGGTTCTCATCCTGATCGGCCCGCGTCTCGGCCGACACATCGGGGCCGGACGATCGAAGGGTTTGTGCTTTTCTCCGATCGCGGCGCGGCGGCAGCCGATGAGGGTACGAGATGACACGGCCGCTCACGGCGGTACAGATCGGCCTTGCTGGCTTCTCGGCGGTATGTGCCGCAGCGACGCTCGCGGTCTCGAGCTTGTACGCGCACGGCGCCAACCGCCTGCTCGCCAACCCGCTGACCGAGTACCCCGCCTTGCGGATTACGGCTGCGCCATTCTGGCTGGAAGCAGCTGACACGATTCCGAAGCATGATGTTGAGCTTCACCTGGTGCGTGCGGGGTACTACGAGTCGCCCTCGCCGGACGCGGGCACGTTTCTCACGGTGGATGACGGCGTCCTGCGAGTAACTCCGCGGTCCAGCGATTCGGCGCCCATGACGATAACCTGGGCGAACGCCTCCGTCTCGTTTATTGAAGACAATCGTGGCCAACGGGTCTCGTCGGTCAACCTCGAACCTGAAACGATACTGGCCACGGAGTTCGTTGGCCACGCGCCGCTCCTTCAGATCGACGCGCCATCGTCGGCCATTACCGGTACGGCGCTTGCTGATGCGCTGGTCGCAAGCGAGGACGGGGCGTTCTACGTCCATCACGGCATCGACCTTCGACGACTTCCGCTCGTGTGGTGGCTCGGCGGCGGAGCGTCGACGCTCACGCAACAGGTGGCCCGCGTCAACATCCTGATGGATCGCCAACGGACTCTGTCGAGGAAGCTGACCGAAATCGGCGCGGCGATGGCGCTCGAGCGCCGGCACACGAAAGCCGAGATCCTGCAGGCCTACGTCAACGGAGCCTTCCTCGGAACGAGCCGTGGATTCCAAGTGAGGGGCTTCTCGGCGGCCGCGGACGAGTTCTACGGCGTCAGGAACCTGCGTGAATTGAGTGCGCCTGATGCCGCCACACTTGTTGCCCTGCTGAACCAACCGATGTTCTATCTTGGCGCCTTGAGGAATGGCGACGATGCGCCGCTGAGGCGGCAGAGGAACCGGGTGCTCCGGCTGATGCATCGCGACTTTCCTGACCGCTATCCCGAAGACACTCTGGCCGGAATCGAAGACCGCCCCGTGACACTGCGCGTTGCCAAGCCAAGGCCGACGCTGAGTGATGACGCACGTTACTTTCTCGACTATTCCCGGCGTTTCATACCACCTGTGCCTCGAGGGAGTATTGAGACAACGCTCGACTCGCGGTTGCAGCGCATCGCAACCGAGGAAGTCATCAAGTGGCTCCACGAGAGAGGCATGGCTTCGGCTGGGGGCGACGGCCTGCAGGCCGCATTGGTTTCAGTCCAGCCCGCCACAGGCGCGGTCGTCGCAATGGTTGGAGGCCGATCGTACGAAGCGTCGCAGTTCAATCGCGCGACTGGTGCCGCGCGCCAGGTCGGGTCGCTGGCCAAGCCGTTCGTGTACCTCGCCGCCGTCCAGCGCGGCATTGAGGAGCACCGAGCCGACATGAATCCCGAGGCGATGGTCAGCGATCGGCCGACGAGGTTCGTGTTTGACGGCCAGCCCTGGAGTCCCGGCAACTATCGAGATGAGTACAGCGGCATTGTCAGCTGGCGTCGCGCACTGGAGCTGTCGCGCAATGTTGCCGCCGTGAACGTTGCTGAGATGGCCGGCTTTGACCGGGTGGCGGCCGCGTGGAATGCCGCGAGCGGCCAGAAAATCCAGCCGCGGCCGTCGATTGCGCTAGGGGCCTTTGAGGCAACCCCGCTCGAAGTGGCGCGGGCGTACACGGTGTTCACCACAGGGGGTCCGGCGGCAAGCGCCGTTCTCGACATGCTCCGGGGAGTTGTCGATCACGGCACGGGCGCCGGCGTCCGAGCGGCGGGATTCTCTCTCGACGCGGCCGGCAAGACCGGCACAACGAACGATGCACGGGATGCCTGGTTTGTTGGTTTCACGCCCGGTTTGTTAACGGTCGTATGGATCGGCCGCGACGACAACCGGCCGATGGGCCTGAGCGGTGGGCAGGCCGCCGTGCCGCTGTGGACAGCGTTCATGAAGCGGGCGCTGGCGGGGCGGCTCCCGAAGCGGTTTTGATGCGTTTGGCGACAGCACTCCTGTATCGTCGTCAAAATCCGAACCCCATCCGAAACGAATACCCTCGCGCATTCCAGCTGGACCAGGGAATTCCCTCAGTGATGGGGTCTCGGCCTGGTATTCGCAACTCACGAGCCCAAGTCCATGCGCCGCGATAGCCCACTTCCACGAAAATCCACTGGCCGGGTCTCCAGTGGTATGCAAGGCCGGCGGAAACCTCGCCGCCCGCGGTGGTGTTCTGCAACATCACGACTTCCGGCTGACCGTCGGGCCCGAGGGTCGGCAGTGTCGCCAGGTCCTGGGAGGTCAATCCAAGGAACGGCTTGACCGTGGCGATCACCCGCACGCCAGATGAGCCGAGGGGGAGGAACGGCGACAGGGAGGCCCCGACATTGAGGGTCTTTATAGGTCCATGGAAAGCACCTTCAACATCAAAGCTGACGGAGCCGTACCCCAGCGAGGCGCCGTACATCAAGGCTGACGGCCCCAACCTCGGACTTTTGAGGACCACGGGCCCCGAGTTGGTGTTCACGACGTACCCGTCGGCCAGGCCGCCAAGTTCCGTCAGGTTGACTACCGTGACATACGGCGTCAGACGAATCTCCTTGCCGAAGTACATCGGCCGCAACTGGGATTTCGAGAAGGACGGCTTCGTTATCCTCGGGGTGTTGACCACTTGGGGTGGCGCGCCCTGGCTGGGTGGGAGAGCCGCGCGACTCTGGCTCTCCGGGGCCGGACTGCCTGGCACGTAGCGCGCACGCTTGAGAACGTCGATCCACTCATCATCGGCGCCGGTTTGGCGCAGGGCAGCCTCTGCCTGCGCATCCATCGAAAAAGCGATTCCATCTTTCGACAGCGTCCGATTCCATATTCGTTCGGCTTTGACATGCTTGGAAATCCACAGTTCGACGAGCTCGCGCGTCGCCGGCTCACCGGATTGCGCGAGTACGGACGACGGCCAGAGCAGGGCGAGAATCGCCAAGACGGCGACCAAAGCGACGGCCGAAGTTTGGCGGAAATCAGCAACACGAGACCTTGTAATCACTCACTGCCTCCTTCAATCGATGGACATGGAATTTCCGGCAACCCGGCAACGCGATTCACCTCGTTCTCACCCCGGCACCGTGCGACCAGGGATTCGCGCAGTTTCGCGGTGTTCAGTGCGAGTCCCTTGCTGGCGTCATCTCCTCCGTACGCCTGTTCAAAGAACCGAATGGCTTGCATTGCCTCTCGCACCTGATCGGCGGCCAGCACATACCCGCGGTCTTCGCCGGCCTTTTCCAGCCTCGCTGCCTCAACCAGACGGCCGTCAACGTGACGCCGCAACTCAGCGAACCGCTCCTGCCTGACCACGCGATCGCGACTGACGGTGTCCTCTACTCTGGTCGGCGGGGGAATGACAGGAGTTGGCGTTTCAGTCTTAGTCTCGGGTGTTCCAGTGGCTGCAGTAGGGGCCACGGCCGGTTGGCTCGCTCCGGCCGTCGGCTGGACGTCTTCAGCCAGGCGCGTGCCGCGACTCGTGACGATCGGGTTCACCGGCAGCACGTTGTTGGTGGCCGGATCGGCTCCCTGGCCGCCGCTTTGGATGAAGCCGGGATTCGACGGTGGCGGCTGACTCCGATCTGGTCCACGAGTCGATGGGACCGACCCGCTCGCCTGGCTCGCCGGATCCTCCGCCTGGCCGCGCGACTGAGTGTCCATGGGACGATCACGCCACTGCCAGACCGTCAACACCACTGCCGCAGCGGCACCCGCTATCACCAATGACTGCAACGGCGAGCGCGTCTTCGAGGAGGCCACAGGCGGCGCCGACACCACTGGATTAGACGCTGCTTCAGCCGTCTTGTTGGCTATGTCGATCGTCTGAACCTCGGCACTTGGCTCTAGCACCGCACCGTAGCGGGAGACCTGCTCGATCAGGTACGCCAATGTCTCGTCAGCGGTCAGCCCGGCATCGACTCCGCGTTCCACGATGTGATCGCGTTCGGCAGCACCGACCCAGCCGTCCGCGACGGCCACCGCGATCGCGACGTCAATTTGCGCCCTTCCCTTGGCAACTCGGATACGTTCACGCTCTGCCACCGCTGCGGCACGAGAGGCGCCGTTGGACAACAGATCGAGGGCGGCCTGGATTCTGGCGGGATACGATCGAAACAAGGCCTCGTTGCCGCCGGCAAACCTGCGCAGCAATTGGTCGTGTGCAGCACCTTGGCTGAACGCTGCCAACTTCTGATTCCAGAACTCCAGCAACAAGCCGGCATTCCGAATGACGTCCTCGGTTGTCACCGGTCGGGCGGAGGGATCCAACAGAAGCCGTTCGAAGGGATCATCGGACGTGACTTTTCGCCACGGACCGTCCTGTGCATCAAAGCCCTTCGGCAGCCCCCCAGCCGCGGCCGGCGCAGGCCGTCGTCCAGGATCCGCCTCCTTCTTCTCGGCCTTCTCGGCGCCAGGTAAGACCGCGTCGTCGTGCGCGACCGGTGCTGGCGCAGCCGATGGAAGCATTACATCTGACGAATCCTGTCGCATGTGCGTCACCTGGACAGGTTAGGCAACGCATCGTTCGGAATGAACGTGCGCACCGAGAGAATGGGCCCTACGGCCGACACGTCCAAGTCTTGAAGGCCCGCCCCCGACGCCTGGATACCGGCAAACCTCGACAGCGACCGCAACGCCGACAGCCCTGCGGCGATCGACCGACTCGTCGCTTCGTTCGAAAGACGCGCGTTCAGGTGAAGTGAGAGACCATCCTGCGTGGTGCTTACGGTCGCGAGCATCGCCCGGCCGATTCCCAGGCGACTCACCAGACTACCCAGTGGTTCCCACCCAAACAGCCCCATCAGCCCCGAACTCAGCTCGACGGCGTCCTCCACGGCCAGCCTCACCTCGTCTGGCCAGACAACCGTCAGCGTCACAGCGGGGGTGCGTGCGGCAGGTCGCAGGCTCTGCAACTCCGCAAGTCGCCTCCCGGCGACCCGCCGACCTGACGCCACCCTTCCCACTACGGCGTCAAGATCGCCCGGTGCGCCAACAACCACGAGGTTTCTCGACAGGACAAGCGCCGCCTCGTCCCGCGACGGATGGCGAAACGAGGCAAACGGCCCTCGCTTTTCTCCGGATTCGGCGGCGCTCCGCCGCCCGGCGACGTTGCGCCCCAGATCATTTCCCTCGAGAATCAGCGACGGACGCAGCGACTGGCCTTTGCCCAATCGTGCGAACATCGTCACCCGGCGGATCGATGCGTCGTGCATCCCCCACTCCGCGACGTTCGGTGGCATGCTGCCAACGATCGCGGCAATACGCGGGTCCCGCGCCTGCGACCAGTCCACCGCCACCGTCACGATGGCATCGTCCGGAATGATGTCATCAGGATCGCTGCGTCGAGTGGTGCACGCCGACAACACTGCCAGCAAGGCCACCAGCAGTACGCACTCCGCCCGCCTCTTCGTCCACATCAGGCACCCACTCATCACCGGTACACTCCGCCGCCGGCCACCGATCCGGTGGGCTTGGCTGCCACATAGCTCGTCCGCGCCCGCACCTTGAGGCCGCGACGCTTCACGCGGACTTCAAGCCGGTGAACGGCTCCGTCGAGCGAATCCACCGAGAAACCGAGCAGGTACTGGTGGCGCAGTTCGTCAACAACGCGGGCAAACGTCCCATCGAGACTGTCGTCCCGCTTGAGTTCGAAATACCACCCGCCGGATTCCCGCGCGATACGTCCCAACTGCCCACCGATTCGATCTGAGCCGCGCATACCGATCGCGTAGAGCATCACGTCCTGCTGCACGGCCTGTGCGGCAATGGCCTCACCCGTCGTCTCACTGCTGTTGTCGTTGCCATCGGTCAACACCAATACCACCCGCCTTCCCGGCTCGTCTTCGACCGCACCCATCCCGGCAGCGACGGCATCCCACAGTGCTGTCCCGGCCACAGTGGTTGACGGCATCGAAAGCCGGTGGAGCAGTTCGCTGACATCACCGGTGACTGCTCCTTCGATCCTCACCGTCCGGTGGAAAAAGCCGACTGTGGCTCTGTCGAGCGGGCCGAGCCTTCTGACCATGGTGACGGCGGCCTCCCGAACCGTAGGCCACGCCCGCTTCAGGCTCGGGCTGTAGTCCAGCATGGCTGCGAGGGTGATGGGCACCGGCGTGTTCTGGAACACGGTCAGGGTCCGGCGCTTGCCGTTGTCGAACACCTCGAAGTCTTCACTCTTGAGGCCGTCGGCCAGCCGGCCACCATCACCGGTCACCGTCACGTACAGCGCCACGTTGTGCGCGCCCGTGAAGAACTGCGCCTGGTCGGCCGCGAGCGGCGTGAACGCCTGCGCGCTCCACAGCGCGCCGGCCGCCACCAGGATCAGCCGCGCGCTGCCGACTACTGGTCGACGACTTCCGACCACCGAAGCCGCCACCGTCCCTCCTCGGCCACAAACACGTCCAGGAATTTCTGCCGAAGGATCTTGACCTTCTTGCCGTCCCGGTGCTGGGAAACCTGAAAGCCGGTGAGCCTCGCCTGGGTTCCCTGCCGCCACACGCTGGCGTCCTCGATAACGGCACCGATCAGGTTTTTCTGAGGCTTCACCTGGTCAATAAAGCTCTTCCTGGTCACCACCTTGCCGTTGTGGATGAGGACGAAGTCCGGCGACAACAGTGCGTCGAATGCGCCACGGTCACCGGTCCTGACCGCAGTAAGCCCAGTGTCCTCAATCGCCAGGAGTTCGGCACGTAGTTCATGATCGACATCGGCAACCTCCGTCGTCGTACTGGATTGCGTCACCATAAAGGTCATCCTTGTCTCGGGTGGAATGCGTACCTCCTGTCCCTTGACCACGGCCGCCGTGACGCCGGCCGCCAGGCCAATGGCGGCCCCTTCTTTTGCTCCCTGCTTGCCTCCGAGAAGGCCTCCCAATGCGCCTCCAATCAACGCGCCGAGGCCGCCGGATTTTGCTGCCTGGCCGGCCTGTGAACCACTTTCGACCTTGATGGGATCGCTGGTGGCGAACTCCAGCCGCTCTCGGCCAACACGAACGGCCACAAGGCGCAGCGTGACTGAGGATCGCCCTCTCACGGCGCCCGCGTCTGCGGCCTCCACCACCTGAAGGTACGCGGCCGCACCTGTCGGGACAACAGTGACTCCATTGACGATGACGGCATCGTCAACCGACGCGCGGTACTCCATTGGCGATGCGGTCCCTCCTGACGTAACCCGATCGACCGTTCGAATCGCGATCGCCGTTCCTGCGGGGATGATGGCTTGTTGGCGCGCGCCGGCGCTCGTAACCGTTGCGGCTAGTACAAGGGCTGTCAGGGTGATTGGGAAACGTGTTTGCATGACTCTCCTCACTTGACGATGCGCCACGTCACGACCAGTCGGCGCTGGCTGCCGGGCTTCTTGTTTCGCATTACGAGACGCTGTGTATTGCCCTCACCTGGCTCCAGCCGGTGCTCCCAGGAGCCTCTGTCGTACTCGAGCGCGAGGGCACCGGGCGGCAGCCCTCTGAAGACCGCCTCGCCGTTGTGAACGACCGGCGGCCCGTTGTAGGTCGCCGTGCCGCTTGTGGCGCCAGTCCAGCCCGGCGACGGTCCTCCGGAAACGGGCGGAACCGCAGGCGGGGGATCCTCAATGACGGGAGGAGGCGGCGTCACTGTCGGTGGCGGCGCGGCAGGTGTCGGGACTGGAGGCAGGAGCGAGCGAATGCCCTCCAAACGAGTTCGGTACAGCCCTTCCAGGCAGACTTGCACAACTGATTCCGCGGTGTCCTGATCGCATCGATCACGTTGCTGTCGCCACCGATACTGTTCGTCTCGCAACGTGTCGCGATCGAACGCCGGCCTTGCTGTCACCACCTGAGCGAACGTTGTCTCAACGTCACTGTCGAGGCCGCGCAGCGCCGAACTTCCGCACACAACGTCGTGAGCCCGTCGTGCTGGCGCACCACAGTCGATCGGCAAACCCGGCGCCGTAACTATGGGTGGCGCGACAACCGGCGGAGGCGGCGTCGGCTCTGTCGCCACCGCCACGACGGGCGGCGGCTTGGGTGTGGGCGGAGGTGTCGGTTCCGACTTCAAGGACACAGGAACACTCACGACTGGCTGTACCTCTTGCGTCGACTGGCCGGAAGGCCGGGAGAGCATGTACGCACCGCCGGTCAGCCCCGCGGCGAGCACGGCGATGATCACGACCCGCGCCCACCGCGGTACTTGTGCCGGCCCTTCCGCGACCACGACAACCGGAGCTGCCGCCGGCTCTTCCCCCGCCGCATCGTCGGCCTCTACCTCCAGGTCATGCTGGGTGAGACGCTCGGCGAGGTACGCCAGCGCCTCGTCGCGAGTGAGCCCCACGTCGCACCCTCGCGTGAGGATCTGGTCTGCCTCAGAGCGCGCGACTCGTCCATCGGCCACGGCCAATGCGACCAACCCGTCAAGCTGCGCCCGTGCCGCTGCAACCCGCCGTCGATCGCGCTCGGCCAGCACCGCGGCCTGCTTCGCCTCATCGGCGAGCGCCACGCGTGCAGACCGAATGCGCTCCGGGTACGACCGGAAGAGCTCTTCATTGCCGTCGGCAAACTTGCGGAGCAGTTGATCTCTGGAAGCACCCTGACTGAATGCGGCGAGCTTCTGGTTCCAGAAGGCCAGTAGCGCGTCGGTCTGGCTGTCGACGACGTCCGACGGCACGGGTCCTCCAGAGGGATCCAGCAACAAGCGCTCGAAGGGATCGTCCGACTGAACCGATCGCCACGAGCCCTGCTGATCGTCGAACCCCTGCGGTAGCGGCGTCTCCCTCAGGGTCGGCCTTTGGTCTCCCGCTGGCGTTACTCCGTCTTCACGCTCGGTCGGCAGCTCTGCCGAGGGCGATCCGGGCTTCTTGTCTCCAGCGGTCGAGGGAAGCGCGCCGTCCATAAGCTACCCCTGCATCCGCACCTGGCGGACGCGGTCGCGGAGACGATCCGCTTCTGCAGCCGAGCAGGCACCACCGAAGTTGAGTTCGAACTCCCGCTCGAAGTCAGGCGGATACCTCGCGGACACCTTCACGACGCCGCTGTCATCGGCGCTGAAGCGCACAACCACTTCGGCCTGCGCGCCGGCGTTGTCCAGTTCGACCCGCCCGCGCGCCCTGTTCTCATCCGGCCGAACCGATTCGTCGTGGTCGAGCTCGTACACCTCGATGAACGCCCGCTCTGCCGCCGGAAATCGCCGCTCGGCCTGCGTGGGAAGCGCCGCATCCTTGCGAAGCATCGGTTCGATGACCAGTTCACCTGCACGCACGACCAGGACGCCGATGGTCTTGCTCAAGACGTCCATGACGAGAGCACGCCGCCGGCTGTACAGGGCGGCTCCGGTGGCGACCGATGTGTCGAGTTCGACTCCGCTCGCCAGTCGACGTACTCGCCGTCCCGCGAGTCGCTCGAGTAACCCGCCGATCATCGGCATCCGGCACGCGCCGCCGGTCATGATGACCTCGTCGATGTCATCCCACGTCAGGCTGCGGTCTCGTCCAGACGAACCAGCAACCTGCGCGCGAACCAGGGCCGAGGCACACAGGACTTCGAGCCGGCGCAGCAGCCCCGAAGCACGGAGGTCGAAATAGAACGCCATGCCCCCCGACAGGTCGCACTCGAATCCGCTCGGGTCCGGCGCGTCACGAAACAGTTCAACATCGAGATCGCCCTCGTCGAAACTCGCTTTCACGCGCGTCGAAGGGAGGGCAGACAATTCCAACTTCGCCTCAAGCGCCAGCGCCTGAATCTCGAAACCACGCTGATCGTCGACATCCCGCCCGTTGGCCCGCTGGAATTCCTCGTAGAGATGCCGCTCAATGAGCGCATCCCAATCCTTGCCTCCGAGCTTGTTGTCGCCCTGAGATGTCAGGACATGCGCGGCCTGTCCTTCCATCTGCAGGATCGTCACGTCGAACGTGCCGCCACCAAGATCGAATACGAGTATTCGGCCGCTGCTCTCGCCTGCCAGGCCATAGGCCAGCGCCGCCGCCGTCGGCTCGTTGATGATACCGGTCACACGAAGACCTGCGGCGTAAGCAGCCAGTGCTGTGTGGTCGCGCTCGACGCTGCCGAAGTACGCGGGCACGGTGATAACAGCTTCGATTTCTGTCGAGAGGTCGTCGGCGGCCGAGTCCAATTGTCCCTGGCCCCTGAAGAACCGAATGGCGTCTCGCTTCAGCTTCCGGAGAATCAACGCCGACATCCCAGCCGGCCCCCAGTAGAACCCGTCCTTCACGTACTTCGGTTCGCCGGTCGCCCTGCCCGTCTGCGGCCCTGGAACGTCCGGCTTTCCCATATCCCGTTTGACGAGCTCGACAATGTCGAATGGATGGGAGTCCTTGCGAAGAACGGCCTTTCGCCCGACCCATGCCTGGCGGCCGTCGAAACACAACACCGAGGGAGTGATCAACTCGCCTTCGGCATTGGGAATGATCGAGGGCCGGCCGTCATCATCGACCCACGCGACACAGGAGAACGTTGTTCCGAGGTCAATGCCAATGCGCAGCACGTTCACCGCCTCATTTCTTCCTGAAGCAGTTCGAGCAGGAACTTGACCTCCATAATGAAGACCGGCTCGACCCTACGCTTGCCTTCCGGCTTGCTCTGAGCCTTGACGAATTCCTGGCGCACGAGGCTCGCCACTTTCGCCGCACGCGCGTCGTCGACCTGAATGCGCATTTCGTTGGTAAACACACCCCGCTGAACGCCGAAGTAATTGAGCACCTCGACGAACCTCTTCAACCTGTTCAGCGACGTGCTCACGAACGTCGTCTTCGCTCCGCTGAAGAGGTGTCGCTCCTCAATGAGGTCCAACGCTGTCAGCGGCCCCGATTCAAGTGAGATGTCCTCCCCGCACACTGCGCCAGACCGGCCGGCCCCCTCCATCTCGAGTCCGAGTTCCGCCCCACTGCCGATGCGATCCCGCTCGAAATCCATGACGACTAGTCCGCCTGCGGCCTCGCTCTTGTGACCGGGAGACTGGTGCTGCGCCAGCATCTGCGGTGTCACCGTGATTCCGGCGTCCTTGAGTGCGTGAAACAGGATGGCATTGAGGATGGTCGGCCCGATGCCGTTCCTGTCAAACCAGCCGAAGTCGATCCAGTTGATGAACTTCGCGGCATTCCCGCCCCAATGAAACGCGATCCCAATGGACGAGATCCTCGCGAGGAGCCCAGGGGCATCCCGGCGGTCAGCCGCCGCGATGAGCTGGCCGGCGTAGTACGCAATGGCTCCGAACTCGAAGATCAGGAGACGCTTGATGGCCTGAATCTCCCTCGCGTTGGAGTGCTTGATGAGCATTTCCTGGATCCGACTCTCCTCCCGCTTGAGCGCGACATTGAGCCTGGCGGCGAACCGGTCCGGCACGCCCCGCTGCTCTTCAAGCGCATGTACAGCCTCCGGCGTCAGCAAGACTTCAAGTAGTCTGAAGTTCCTTCGGAGAAAGTCGGCGATTTGCCGCCCAGCTAACCTGAACGAGCCGTCCGCAACAATCCGGTCGCAGTACCAGATGCTGATATCGGTCGTGCCGCCGCCAACATCAAGGCACAGGGCCGCATCGGCCTTTGCGGCTCTGTCACTGATATCCGGAATTGTCTTGTCGCTGGCGAAGTATTCGCCGGCGGCGACGCCCTCTACTTCAAACCTGTCTTCGCCACTGCGGAGTTGCGGCCATACCGGTACCACACCCTGACGGCGACCATCTTGGTCCATCGGTCGCTCGCCAGGGTGCCCGCCAGCGACGCTCTCGCGCTTGATCTCAAGAAGGCGGGCGGCCCCTTCCGTGACCCGGCGCATGACGCGATTCCACTCCTCGCGAAACTGTCCCGTCTCCTGCTGAGAGAATGCCTTCGGGTACGAGCACGAGAACTGTACGACCGACACACGCTCGAACACCGCCTCCGCGAGCAGCATCGTCAGCAGACTCTCGAGGAAGTAGTCCGTCTTTCGATCAGTCTCGTCCCACTTGAGGTTGGTGTACACGTTGTCTGGAATCGCGTACCGGGCCGACAGATCCATGAAGTAGTCGAGCAGAACGTATTGCCGGATCGGTTCCTGGTAAATGACCAGATGGGTCGGAATCGGAAGGTCAATGTCATTTGACGGAAGAAGGTGCGGACTGCGGCTTCCGGTGGACGGCGCGACGGTGAGCGGCTGCCTGAGGCGGGAGAATCGGAACGCCCAGCGTTCCGCCTCCGCCGCCCGGCTGCTCTGGCGGAATACGTTGGTGTTCGACGTTCCAAAGTCGATGCCGATGCGCCACTCTCCGGACAGCGCGCGCAGAGCCACTGGAGGAATCAGCAGCAGCATCCCGGCCGGAGCACCCTCCGCCGTCGAAAACACGACCGCCTCAGGGAATGGCAAGCGCTCCTCTCCGGAATCGGACTGATCGGCCGGGACGGTGTCGGACGCCATCGCAATGGCGCTGACGCGCTGTCGCCCAACGGACGGATACTCCCGAGCCACGTATTCCGTGTTGGCGGCGGCGACGATCGGCTGAACCCTCCACTCGGCCGAGCCCTGATAGAACAAGTAGTACCTGCGCCACCCTGGATCGAGATAGCGAGGAAAGACCTCGACCGTCGGCACGTCGATCTCACGAATCTGCCCCTCACCAGCTTCCGGATTGCGGTACCGATAAGTCTTCTCAACCAGCACGGCGGCGCCGTTTCGCAGGGGTAGGCGAAGCCGGAATTTGATCTCCTGGTCAGTTTCTCTGACGAACTCCAAGCCGAGTGACTGAAGGTCGCGGACGGAGAAGTAGTCGAGGATCTCCCGCTTCAGCGGCGGCACGAACCTGGCGTCCGGCGTGAGAATGCCGTCCGAGACGACCGTAAAGGCCCCACCTCCCGCAGCTTTGAGCAGAACGTCCGACAGAAAGAACGCCTCCGGACGGACCCAGAGGGCGTTGTGTTTCGACAGGTCTTCCTTGTCGATTCTTGTGTCAGCCGGCCCCTTGAAGTGTCGTGCAAGCACCTGGTCGGTCTCCTCGCCCAGGTTCGATCGCCGCATGCCGCCCCACAGCCGAACGTCGCCGGCAACGGCGTCCCGCGTGATGAGCACCACGGTCTTCGCCGGCGTCCGTGTGTTCTTGAGCGCGACATCCGTCCGCGGCCGCAGTGGTTCCACGGACTTCAGGGGTCTGAGCAACTCCCGGTAGACCTGATAGTCATTCCGAATGTCCTCTCCTCCGCGCACAGGCAACGGCTCCGAGTCGATATCGACATCGGCAGCATCGACGTCGGCGCGACCAAGGCCCAGTTCCTGGCGAAGGTCCTCCTCCCAGTCCCTGAGCAATCCGTTGATCAAGCCAACGCCGGCGTTCGCGGGATCGCCATCGAGAATCTTTGTCAGCCTTCGGCGTAGCTGCACTACCCATTCGGCCAGTCCGTGTTTTTCCTCCTGGCCCTGCAGGGCGCGGATGCTCAGCAACCCGCGCTTGTCCTTGACGTCGAGCGTGGTAGTCGAGAGCAAACGGGCGTAGTCCGTGCCCGTATAGACCAACGTCCGAGGGGACAGCGCGCCGACTGCAATGCCGTCTACTTTGATGATGACGACATTCGACCATCGATAGGCCCGATTCGTCTCCAACTGGACGGCCGCGGGTTCGAGTTGGCGGAGCGCATCGGCAAACACCCCGCTGCCGAGCTGAACCCGGACCAGTTCTAGATTGTACCCACCGCCCACCTGCGACAACGCGAGCAGTCCCAGCAGGCCGCGCCACTCGTCGAGCAACTGGTCCCGCAATGGGTGCTGCGACCCCGGCCTGAGAGCCGAGGCAAACATCAGGGGGCGCGCCCAGATGTCGGGTACAGAGCTGATGCCGCGCGACAGCGCCTGTTCATCGACGACGATCCCGTCGGCCACGGATCCGAGGATGCGCTTCTGCTGCGTATCCCATTTGCCCGCAACATCGGGCATCTGGGGAGTCTTTCCTTCCTGCAGCGGCGGGAGATAGAGGTGAGTCAGCATGTGCCTTACGCCTTCCTTCCGGCGCCTGGCGCCGCATCGCAGAACGCCAGCGAAGCCAGATAAAGCAAATTGACCATACGTTCCCCCGGCGCCAGATTCAGGCCACCCAAGGTCACGCCGTTGAGGCCAGTGACGAAGTCGTCAATGGTTCTCGCATCGCTGGTTCCCTTCGTAAGGCTAGCGATGGAGCGAGGGTACTCAGCCGGCACCGCGAGCTTCTCGGATTTGTCGTCGGTCCACACCTTCGAGCGATCGATGAGGTGCGTTGACGGCTCATCGACCTCTGACACCCATTGGAGGTACCGATCGCAGAACGCGGAAATCGCCGCCGGTTCGACTGAGTCGGACCCGGCATCTCCCGCAAAATGCTCCCGCAACCAGGGGAGGGCGCGCTGTTCTGCGCGGGAACTGCCACGCACCGAACTGAGGTACCCCCGCCATGCGTAGGCAAACGTCGCGAACGCCACGAGTCGCCGCTTGACGTCCGCCTGAATTTCCTGAATGCGTTCGAGTTCGCTCGACACGGGAAGGGACTCCCAGTCCACAAGAGCATTCTTGCGAGCAGCAGCAAAGTACTGCGGCTCTGACGAATCCGGCGGTAGTGGACGTCTGTAGAAATCTAGGCTCGCCAGTGTGCTGACCAGCTCGATGTAGTGAGCGCGATTCTTCTGCGACTGACTCCCGGTGCTGAACGTTCCCACTTTGGCGGCCAGCGAGTCGCCGATCAGGTACATCTGGTCGAAGCCCAGGTCCTTTTCGTCGTAGTACTGCAGCGCGGCCTTCGTGGCAATCGGGAAGTCGTCCGACGTCACAAACATCGGCTCGTCCGCCTCGCTGCCATCGGCGCGCACTGAGAAGTACGGCAGAACAAGACCCGCGCCTAGGTGCATCCGGCTTTCCGTCTGGGAGATTGCCGCCCGTGGGTTGAACTTCAGCATCTCTCTGGCGCCGAACGTCGGCACCCCGGCCGCCCCGGTCCCACCGAAGATCGATCCCACAAGCATGACGCGCGCCTCGCTGGCGCGACATTCGGCCACTTCGGCCCAGAACGTCCGCCATGGCTCTTCCTCCATGTTCGGACCGGCCATCACCACGGCTCCTATCGACGGGTGACCTCGAAATCCCTGGTCGAGTGGCGTCTTCAACTCACTGTTCGAGAACAAAAGGCTCACCAGGTGCCCCAGATCTGGCTCCTTCGCCTGAAGGGTCTCGTATCCGACATGGTCGGCAAGCGTCTGGTTCTGCTTCTTGAAAATCGTCCAGACGAACGGTTCGGGTGCAATGACGTCCGTATGAAACGCCCGGACATTAGGACCCACCCGCTGGCGGATCCCGTCGCGGCACGCCCGATACGTCTGCAGCAGGTTCTTGGTCCGGCTGAGGTTGCCGTTGCCTTCGTCAGGGTCAACAAGGAGGATGACCAGGCGGTCCGGTCCGAGCCCCGCCGCGCAGCAGTGCAACATGGCCTCTGCAACTCGGGCGCCGGTACCACCGACGCCAATCAGGAAGTTCCGTGTCATCGCGTTAACCCTTTCCCCACGGGATGTACTGGACCGTTCGCGGCGACATCAGGTAGGAGCCGACCCAGAACGTGATCCACGTCTGCAGCGACGACAACCCGAACATCAGCAGGAAATGCGAGGTCTCGAACAACTGTCCCTGGTACAGCAGCACGATGACAACCACCGATGCGGCCGCCAACACGAACTGCACCATCCAGGTGGTGACCCACCGCCGCTTGGCTTTAGGGAGCGCTGTGGCCGTTGCCGACCTGGCCCCGTAGGCGTACCAGTGGGAGGCTTGAGCTATAACAACGACGAGAAGCGCCGTCATGACTCCCCAATATGTGCGCCGAAAGTCCTCGGGAAACACGTCCTGGAAGGACACGTCATCTGCAAGGTAGGCCGCGCCCCAGACAACAGAGACGCCCCATGTGAGAAGCGCGATTGCGGCCGTTGCCAGATGATTGACTGGACTCGTTCTCATGTTCGACTATCGCTTTCTGATCTGGAGGAAGAACCGGGCCACCACAGGACGGTCGTAGACCGATACCGTGGCCTGCAGAAGGCCGCGAACGAAAGGTTCGAGATTAAACGTCCGGTTGGGCTCAGAGGAGGCCGTCGGATTCGACGAATGGAGATCAGCCACCCAGGGCGGCATCGCCAGCGCGTCGTTCGCCGGCGTTCGAAGCTCAACCTGGTAGTGGTAGGTCCCGGCACGGTCATCCAGCTTGAGCGCCAGCGGCACACGGAGTATCCGCGCGCCAGAATCAAATGCGATTGGACCGGCCGTCCCAATGTCTATGGTAGGGACGAAACCCGACTCCGACCGCCGGCTGACCGTCGTCTCCAAACGCTCCCAACGTAGGTCCGGCGTGCCCGTGTGCATCACGATCGAGAGCCGGGGAGTCAGCGTCGCCTCACTTCCCTTGAGGTCCAACATCGTTTCGTTCGGTCCCACGCGCGCAGCTCGTACAACGAGGCTGGAACTGACGTCTTCGCGTGACAGGAGGGCCGTCTGCTGCTGAACAAGGTGCCGGGAAAGCAGAAGGAACCGGTGGCGGTCCACGTTTGGCCTGGTCGCCAGCGCGTCCACCAGACGCGCCATCATCGCCCGGTCTCCGAACATCAAAACGTAGAACGGCCTGTAGGTCGCAGGGTCACCTGGCGTTGAACGAAAGGCGTACGGTGCAACTTTGGCGTCATAGACTGTGCCGTTAAACTCAGACAACACGGGTAGCACGCCAACGGAGGTCCCTTTTGCAAGCACCGCGTCCTTCAGGGCCGCAACCACGGCATTGACGTCTCCCGCATCCTGGAACAAGTCCGTAAGCACAAGAGTCAACCGCGCCGGGTCGCTCTGCGCCAGAACGGCATCGATATTGGTGCGCTCCGCCATACCCCTCTGCGTGAAGAAGCCCGGACGCTGCATGCCAGAAACCAGTCGCTCCCGCGACGCCTCTTCAGTGGTCGCACCGAACCTGGAATAGCGAACCGCCATCTGCTTCCAGCCCGTCTGAAGCGCGCCCTCCAGGTCGCGAACCAGGTCCTGGAGACTGGAGGTCGATCCCCGGGCGAAACCCATCATCGAGACAGTTGAATCGACATACAGATCGACGCCAACCTGGGTAGCGTCAACCGGGGGAGGACCGACAATGTCGTCGAATACGCGCGTAACTTGACCCGGGTCGGGTGTGCTGTCGTTCCCTCCGCACGCAGAGGTCGACAAGATCAGCAGGACCAGCGCGATAGTTGCCGTGACGGCGGTGCCGCCACGTCTGCCTCGAAGCTCAGTCACGCAGGGGCTCCAGCCACGACCGAAGCGCAGCACTTCACCGAGGGCGTTGGTCTTCACTGGCCCCAGACTTCTCATTGCTCCTCCGGCTCGGCGAGAAAGGAATCGGCACCCAACCACACCATTGGTTGAATTGGTGCGTGAATGCCGAGGAAGGGTCCCACACTCCTTCAGGCTTGCGAAGACGACACAATGCGACACGCCTTGTCGCATTGGCACGTGTGCTCAGTCGCTAATTGAAGGAATGGAGACGCCGCTCAGCGGCGCTCAAGTGCGGTTGACCGCCGATGGATTGCGCATATTCAGCTGCGCCTACGAGGGCACGGCACGTCGTCCTGCCGATGACGAGGATGGCGATGAAGAAATCGGCTCACAATCGATCGGCAGCACCGCAGCCAGGCCACAGTCGAAGGCCACTTCAATCGATTGCCCCGCTCGATAGCGAAGCGTGACACGCCACGCGTCACACCGCCACGAGTCGGCCTGCTGCAGCCCGATCACTTCCCCCGTCCACACCAATCCGGTCGCCCACTTCACGACCGCCGTCTCAAGCGTGTGGACATGGGAAAGATTCGCACGCCGGCTTCGCTTCGACAACCCGATTTTCACCTCACCCATGATGCATGTGAGCGGGTCCTCGACTTCTGCAAGCCGAGTGTCGACGGCCGGCAGCGGCTTGGCCATGGTTTCGCTGTCGTCGACCTCCGGAGTCTTGTCAGAGAGATTAGTGTCCGTGATCGCAGGGAACGCGGGAAACTCATTAGAGGCCTTGATCGACCACATCACGTAGGCGCTGTTCAGGTGCCTCTCTATTTCTGATACACGGCTTCGATTCCCGGCATCGCGCTCCCGCTCAAGCTGTCGCCGCTTGACAGCGACCCACCGCTCTCGCCGAAACCTCCGGTCCGCTTCGATCTGGACGTTGGACTCCCAGTTTTCGTAGAACTCGAGAGAATCGACAATCCTGCCGGTCCGCTCCACAGCGGCTCCCGGCTTCCCTGACGGTCAAGAAACCCAACAGAGCCCATGCCCTTGATAGAGGTCCGAATCACGTGCCACGACAGGTCCGGTCCAAACTCCCGCCACGCTCTTCGCTCGCGCCCGAATTTCTCGATCCACATCCGACGAAAACGGGGATAATCGACGCGACCAGCCCCGCAGAATCTGGCCCTATCCTCCGAACCAAGAAGCCGTTGCAGATAGGGACGAAACTCCTGAAACGACTGGTTCAATGCCGCATCAAGCTCGGCATCTTCAACGCTAGAGCAGTTTTCATTTCCATGTAGCAACCGAGTAGCCGCAATGCCGGACATAGTTCGCGCATTCGGTTGACGTGAAGAGTCCGAGCGCCGCGGCGACGTGCGCACAGACCTGATCGAAGGTGCGGGGCCGGGTCGCCCGAAGGAAGGCTTTCAGTTTGGCGAAGGCCATCTCGATGGGATTGAGGTCGGGACTGTAGGGCGGCAGGAAGCGGACGGCGGCACCGGCCGAGAGGATCGCGCGTTGCACCTCGATCTGCTTGTGGAGGATGAGGTTGTCGAGGACCACAATGTCGCCGACCCGTAGTGTCGGGACCAAGACCTGTTGAACGTACGCCAAGAAGCTCGCATTATCGAGCGGGCCCGGGAAGACGGCCGGCGCGGTGAGCCCGTCGACGCGCAACGCCGCGAGGATCGTGTGCGACTGCCAGTGCCCCAGCGGCGCGTAATCACGGAGCCGCGCACCCCGCGGGCTCCGACCGTAGGTGCGCACCAGACTGGTCGTCACGCCAGTTTCGTCCAAGAAGACGAACCGGGCCGCCTCGAGGGCGGGCATGGTGGCCTGCCACTCACGGCGGGCGAGTACGACGTCCGCCCGTCCTTGCTCAGCGGCGTAGACCGTTTTTTTTAAAGGTCAAGTCGAGTCGATCGAGCGCGCGCCAGATCGTGGCGAGGCTGGCCGACGTCGGTAAGGCCGCTCGCAACTCGACCAGGGTGCGATCAGGCTGGGCCGTCACCAACGCCCGCAACCGCTCCTCTTGCCCGGCCAACGCCCGCGATCGAAATCGCGTCTGCTTGCGCGGCGCGATCTCGCCGGTCTCTCGCCGCCGCTGCAGCAGCCGATCGACCCACGCCCGGCTCACGCGATACTTGGCGGCCACCTCGTCGGAGGTCAGCCCCGCATCCCGATCCAACAATACTCGTGTCCGTAGATCCATTGAATACGGTGCCATCGGGTCTCCTGCGCATGAGGAGTACCACGACGCGGTACTACGTACAATCGAAAACTGCTCTAAGCCACATAGCGCGGAGGGCCAGGTGATGAGAAGGCCACCGCCGGCTGTCACAACCGCCGGAAATTGTGGGATAGAACATCCCCGGCAGATTCCCGTGTCTTGAAGTCTTCCACCTATTGGGGCGTGAACACTCGCTGGGCAATCTGTTGAAAGTCATCCGCGGCCGTGCCGAACAGAATGACGATATACGAGCTCCCGCGTTGAAGAGGCGTCGGTGCACGGTCCTGAACCGCTCCCTGCGGGACCATGCCATAGACGACGCCAGGGGCGATTCCGGTGGTTGTTTTCGTCAGGTACCACTGGTCTCCACCGGAATTATCCTCGACCAGCACCGCAAATACCCGGCACGACGGGGTCCAGGTAAATGATGGTGTGATGCCTGTTCCGACAGTCACGTTCACGTTGCCAGTGCAGGGCCCAGCCGCGGATGGTTCAGTCGGAGAGCTGCTCGAACACGCGATAAGCCCTCCCACCATCGCGATGGCCAAACCCGTTTTTCGAGCGATCGCCCTGGGTCCCCAAGAGATCGGTTGCTTCCTCATGCTTCACGCTCTGTTGTGGCCGACATAGCGAGCAGCATTCCACGTCCGTGGTGACCCGCGAAGACGACACGTGACGACAGGCCTGTGTCGCCGTGGCGGGACGCCCCGACGGGCTTTCTCGGCGCATGGGAGCGGATGATGAGCCTGCGCGGCGGGCCTACCGCGCGCGCAGCGGTTTCCATCGTGCTCAGCGCGAGTGTGATCGTCCCCGGAGGAAGGCGGAGTTGACAGGCGTCAGGGTCTGTCGTTTCCATCGCGCTCAGCGCGAGTGTGATCGTCCCCCGGAAAAAACAACTCTAGGTGAAAGTTTGACACGCCGTTTCCATCGCGCTCAGCGCGAGTGTGATCGTCCCCAGCACTCCTCAGAAGTCCTTGCTATTCTGCGGTCTACGACGCCATTTTCCGTCGTGACCTCCAAACCGTCCAAAATCACATCAACTCGGGCATCGTTTTGCGCAGGGCCTGCGCGGCTAACTGCCTGACGGCGAAGCACTTGCTGAGCCTTCCGTCTTGTCGTGTCTCTCGAAGGCGCCCGGTGCACATAGGTTCAAGTCCCTGAATCAAAAGGAGTTAAGTCAGCTCGTGGGCTTGTAATACAGCACGAGCGACGCCCCGATCGCCACGAGTAGGAACCCAACCCACAGCAGCGGATTGGGCGACGCCTTCGGCGGGTGCAGATACATCGTGAACAGCACGTTCACGACCGGCGCGCCGCCGAAGACCAGCGGCATCACGTAGGTGGGCAGGCCACCGGCGCGGAACGCATAAATGATGAACACCGCACCGAGGGCGCCGAGCAGGCCGGCGCCCGTGGCGCCCATCGCCCCCTCGGTTGACCAGCCCTTGTGTAGTTCGCCCTGCGCCATCAGCGCCACCACCGGCACGATGACGCCGACGATGAAATAGGCGATCCCCACGCACAGCAGCGCCCGGAACGGGCTGCCCAGCTTCACCTGGCCCTGGTGCAGGGACGGCCCGTACAGTCCCCACGACAGGGCCGCGCCCAACGCCAATGCGACCCAGTGCATCGCGCGCTACTCTGATTTGATCCGCATGGCGTAGAACGACCGCCACACAAAGAAGACCGACGTCAGGAAGAAGACCAGCGCCAGCGTGTGCGTCAGCCCCGCGCCCTGCTCGGCGGTCAACTGCACGGCCAGCTCCACGGCCAGCAGGCCGAACAGCGTGGTGAACTTGATCACCGGGTTCATCGCGACAGACGAGGTGTCTTTGAAGGGGTCGCCGACCGTATCGCCCACCACCGACGCGTCATGCAGGGGCGTACCCTTGGCCTTGAGTTCCACTTCGACAATCTTCTTGGCGTTGTCCCACGCGCCACCCGCGTTGGCCATGAAGATGGCCTGGTAGAGGCCGAAGAGCGCGATGGACACAAGGTACCCGATGAAGAAGAACGGCTCGGCAAATGCGAACGCGAGCGTGCCGAAGAAGACGCCCAGGAAGATGTTGAACATGCCCTTCTGTGCGTACTTCGTGCAGATCTCCACCACCTTCTTCGAATCCTCGACCGACGCCTTCGTCACGCCTTCGAGCTTGATGTTGGCCTTGATGAACTCCACCGCGCGATAGGCGCCCGTCGTGACCGCCTGAATCGACGCCCCGGTGAACCAGTAGATCATCGCGCCGCCGGTAATGAGGCCCAGCAGGAAGGGCGGGTGCATGATTGAGACGTACTTCAGCAATTCATCCTGCAGGCCGTTTGTCAGCGCCACGATGATCGCGAAGATCATCGTCGTCGCGCCAACCACGGCCGTGCCGATGAGCACCGGCTTGGCCGTGGCCTTGAACGTGTTGCCGGCGCCGTCGTTCTCTTCGAGGTTGTGCTTGGCAATCTCGAAGTTCGCGTCAAATCCGTACTGGCTCTTGAGCGAGGCCTTGATGCCGGGGATCTCTTCGATCTGCGACAGCTCGTAGACCGACTGCGCGTTGTCGGTCACCGGGCCGTAGGAGTCCACCGCAATGGTCACGGGGCCCATGCCGAGGAAGCCGAATGCGACCAGGCCGAACGCGAAGACCGCCGGAGCGATCATCCCGATGTTGGCCAGGCCGAAACCGCTCACATAGTACGCCGCCGCCATCAGCAGCATGATGCTCAGGCCGAGCCAGTATGCGGAGAAGTTGCCGGCCACCAGGCCCGACAGGATGTTGAGCGACGCGCCGCCTTCACGCGACGACGCGACGACTTCGCGGACGTGGGCGGATTCGGTGGACGTGAAGACCTTGACCAGCTCGGGAATGATCGCGCCCGCCAGCGTGCCGCACGTGATGATGAGCGACAGCTTCCACCACATGGAGGTGTCGCCTGCCAGATTCGGAATCAGGAGGTACGAGGCCAGGAAGGTCAGGCCGACCGACACGATGGACGTGAGCCAGACCAGGCGGGTGAGCGGCGCCTCGTAGTTCATCTTGTCGACGTTCACATACTGCGCCTTCGCCCACATTTCGTTGACGAGGTAGGAGACGCCCGAGGCCACCACCATGATGATGCGCATCATGAAGATCCAGACGAGCAACTGCACCTGGAGGCCGACGTCGGCCACGGCCAGCAGAATGAAGGTGATGAGGGCCACGCCCGTGACGCCGTAGGTTTCAAAGCCGTCCGCGCTGGGGCCCACCGAGTCGCCGGCGTTGTCGCCCGTGCAGTCCGCGATGACACCCGGGTTGCGCGCGTCGTCTTCCTTGATCTTGAAGACGATCTTCATGAGGTCAGCGCCGATGTCGGCAATCTTCGTGAAGATGCCGCCGGCGATGCGCAGCGCCGATGCGCCGAGGGACTCGCCAATCGCAAATCCGATGAAGCAGGCGCCCGCGTAGTCGCCCGGGATGAAGAGCAGGATGAACAACATCAGCAGCAGCTCGACGCTGATCAGCATCATGCCGATGCTCATGCCGGCCTTGAGCGGAATCGCGTAGCAGGGATACGGCTTGCCCTTGAGACTGGCGAATGCCGTGCGTGAGTTGGCGAAGGTATTGACGCGGATGCCGAACCACGCCACGCCGAAGCTGCCGGCGATGCCCACCAGGCTGAAAAACAGGATGATGGAAACCTTGAACAGCGAGAAGTGCTGCAGGAACCCGTAGTAGAAGGCGATAATCGTGCCGATGAACAGCTCAAGGATCAGCAGCAACTTGCCCTGCTGTATCAGGTAGGTCTTGCAGGTCTCATAGATCAGCTCCGAGACCTCCAGCATCGACGCATGCACGGGCATGTTCTTGAGCTGCGTGTAGATGACCAGGCCGAACAATAGGCCAAGGGCGCAGACAAAGAGGCCGACCATGAGCAGCGTACGGCCGTCGACACCCAGGAACGAGACCTGGCTCAGGTCGGGCATCACCAGATTGGCCTCGCCGCCCCGATGCACCGGCGCGGCCGCCTGGGGCGTCAGCGTGTCCTGCACCTGCAGGGTCGGCGCAGGCGCCTGGGCGTCAATCTGGTTGATGTTGCTGATGGTCAGCGCCGCCAGCGTGACCAGACCGGCGGTGACCGCCAGCCGAATTCCTCGAGTCGTCATCCTGAAACCTGTCTCCCTCTCGCGCGGCAAATCAGGTGCCGCGTCGGACATCATCGCCCGAAACGTGCGGTGCTGTCGAGGGAGACCAGTCGCTGGCGAAGGTCGGCCAACAGCGCGCGCGCCTGTGCCGCAGCCCGCCCTTCGAGAGCCCGTGCCAGCGCATGTTCGGCCTCGGTGAACAGCCCGGCCCTGGCCAACAGGATGCCCAGCGCCAGCGGCTCATCCCGGAGTCGGGCACGTTGATCCGTGATGGCCGCCGCCGCCGCCGTGTTCAGCACCACGACGCGCGCCTCGGGTTGGGGCGGCGCGGGGCTCAGGATGGTGCCGGCAGGCGTCGTGGCGGTGACCTGCCAGGTCAACACCCGGTCGCGTGGCAGATCGCCTTCAGGAATCCATGACGTACCGACAACTGGTCCACTTGCTGCCACCTGGCGGAACTCTTCATCAAAGACGGCGACAACGTAGTTGGACGCATCGGGCAGCGCCGACCACTGAAAACGCGGCCGGGTCTCCAGAACAAACGTGCCCAGGGGGGCCTGCGGTGCGAAACGAGCAGCGGCCCCGCTCGGGCCAAGCAGGGTGCCGACTCGTCCGCGCAGCAAACTGGTATTGCCCGGAAGGTCGAGGCGGCCGGATCGGAGGACTCTGTTGACCACACTGCCTTCCGATGATGTCAGCGCGCTGCCCACACTCGAAAGCTCTGGTGCCTGGGCAGGTGCCGCGATACCGGACGTGGCCGCCGGGGCGTCTGGTGTCGGACTCGAGGGCGCGGGGCTGAAACGCACGATCAACGCGATGCCTGCCGCAAGGGTGACGATGGCAGCAACCGGGCGCAGCCAGAGACGGGCCGGTCGCGGTTGGAGCCGTATCTCCATCAGGTCCGCGACGTCTTCCGCGCAGACGCCACAGTGTTCCAGATGCCCCTCGATCCATTCCCGGTCTGCGTCATCCAGCCGACCGTCCACATGAAGGACCAGGAGTTCGTGTTCGGGATGATCCGAGTCATCCGGCGCGGCAGTCAGGCTGGTCGCGAGCGTTCGGGCCATCGGCCCTGAGTCATCAGGATCGCTGGGGCGACGATCGGTCACAACCACTCCTCATGCCGGTGAAGATGCAGAACTGAAATCGATATTACCGTCTTTGTCATTACCGGACGTTTCTTGAAAGCCGTCGTGCGAGTCGGGCCCGCCCGGACTTCCTGAGATTGATCACTTGTTGTCGGCTGATACCAAATCTGGTCGCGATCGATTGGTCATCAAGCGGCAGGTGGGGCCAGAGTTCCGCCAGGTCACGCTCCCGGAGTTCGAGTGCGGCGGCGATGTCGGCCTGAGAGACCAGGCCCGTGGCCGGCAGCAGATGCAGGACGGGCCCACCGCCCTCGGGATCGCGAAGGTTCAGCAGGAGGGCCGCCCGTTGGCGCACCGGCAAGGCGACGAGTTCGAGCCAGAGTTCCCGGACCGAGGTCCGTTGCTCGAGCACGGCGGTGACCAATGGCGCCGGGTCGGCCGCCTGCTCGATCACGTCTGATGTGCCCTGTGCACTCGACGCGCCGCGGCGCGTGGGGGGCGCCGCGTCCGAAATCCCCAGCAGAGAGGCGAGCGCGTCCACAAACCGGTTGAACTCCACCGGAAGATCGCAACTGGCGAGCAGGGCCACGGCGACAGACACGAGGTCTCGGGACAGATCGACGTGGTGGTCGGTGGCAAAACCCCGAGGGTCGCTCAACAGAACCTGGACACTCCCGGCCCGTCGCGGGCGCCGCGACAGAGTGGCGTTGCACCACCAGACCCCGTGTGCATCCTCGATGAGCGATGTCTCCGCGTGATGCGTCAATGCGTAACGCAGGCGATTTCTGAGCCGCGTACGTTCCGGAAACTGCTGCCGCATGAACGAGTAGCAGGCTCGCTCCGAGGTGGTGACGACGTAGGCACGAAGATTCCCGACAGGCTCTCCGATGCGCGATCGCAACGACCAGAGCTTTCGCGTCAGCGCCACCTGCACGTCGCCAATCACATCGTCGATGTGGCCGGCCAGGCGGCTTGAACGAGCCAGTCGTCGGGTGACGACTTCGCGGGCGAGGGGGCCGACATCGTGGTGCAGCAACACCTCGAGTGCAGACTCCGCGTCGGCATCGGTGGCGGCATCGATGAAAGCCGATACGCCGGGGTCGTTCGACCTTTGAGGAAGCGCCGTGGTCATGTGTCGAGACACCGGGATGGTAATACGTCGTTGCCGTTCGCGTCATGCCCGTGTGGAGAGGCATCACGTATGACGAAGTCCGCGACGACCATCTGGTGTGGAGTGCGCCTGGCCATCATGGGCGTCGCTCTGGTTCCTGGCATTCCCTTCACGGCCTCGGCGCAGACCGGGGCGTTGTCGAGCATGACGGTGTCGAACCTGAGTCCCGTCTTCAGTCCCGCCGTGACTCAGTACACGATCCCGCGCACCAGTGCCTGCTCGGTTCAGGTGGCTGCGACACTGACCACGGCCACGCACCGGCTCTATATTGCGAGCTCGGAGACGCCGAGCGGCGTGCCGCGCAACGTCTGGGTGTGTGACGGCGTCACGAAGTTAAGTTTGGTCGTGTATCAGAACTGGACCGAGAAGGGCCGGTACACCATCACTCTCGTGCACCCGCCACCCGCGCCCGCACCCGGGCCGACTCCCCCGCCGACTCCCGGAC
>Ga0163151_10000697_pt1 | contig 58350 bp, 52 predicted proteins | sample OliLakLV19MP5IB2_FD_145596 | JGI IMG/M metagenome (GOLD analysis project Ga0163151, IMG submission 145596) | Freshwater microbial mat bacterial communities from Lake Vanda, McMurdo Dry Valleys, Antarctica - Oligotrophic Lake LV.19.MP5.IB-2 | ecosystem: Environmental > Aquatic > Freshwater >... | reverse complement strand
AAAATGGGACAAATGCTTGTCTTGCGAGTTGATAAAACCGCTGAAGGAAAGCCTATGTCTTTAGAAGCAATGAATGTAGCTGTTATGGAAAGGTGGCAGAAAGAGGGAAAGGGTGCTTTATTATCGACGCCCGATGGATGGGAAAACTTCATAAAAGAGAGTTATAAAAAAGATGTTCCTCGTTCTGGGTGGGCATTGGTCTCAAGAGAGATACTGTCCGAAAGCTTGGGCAAAAACTATATAGAACAAACAGACGTAATTATCAAAACCCTTAAAGACAAGGTTTTTAAGGGTATGGAAATACCTGAAAAATACGCTAAAGCTATGGCAGAATTCGAATCACAAAAAGAAAGACTGACAAAACTAATGAATGACGATTGGCAAGAAGCAGTTAAACAACTTTCTGCCTTGGAGATAACACAAATGACCAGACAAACAATTCAAGAGACAATATACGATCTGGCTATGTATTATGACACTAACAATAAACATTTGTTGACTGATAAATATACATGGTCAGCTTCTGTATCTCCTGTCGGCACTCTCGTGGACCTCGGTGGGTTCGGCGACGGGGGCGTGAACGGTGGCAGGTGGAGGCCTGTCGACCGTGACGACGACGTCGGCGTTTCTTTCTCCCGCAGATTGTAATTTTGGTTTTTGTTACTTGATCCTTTGATTGTTTTTTCTTCAATCGACTCCCTAAAGGGAGTCGATTTCCGCGAATTTTTTTGCATCAATTATGCTATAATGATACTGGCTAATGAAGCATGGTTTACGGATCATGTTCGCCAATTAATTACACTGCTTACGTTTTTCTTGCGCAGGTAAATCGATCTTATGGAGTGCGCACGTATTTATACAAACGCAACATGTCCCATTAGCATGAAGTGTTGTTGCCCTAGATGGAAAAACGTAAAGGAAATGTTGCGATCTCCTGACGGCAATCTCGTGAACCTCGGTAGGTTCGACGACAGGGGCGTGAACGGTAACAGGTGGAGGCCTGACAACCGTAACGACGACATCGGCGTTTCTTTCTCCCGAAGTGTTGCAAAGCTCGCCTATCTTACGGGCGAGTTTTGCGTTTGTCTCATCCATCCTCCCAGTTGCTTACCTATTTCCTGCAAACGGCCCTCATAGTCAACATACCAGCGTTGTTCAAGAGCTTTCACATCCTTGGCCAATCTTATAGTGATTTTTGCACATTCTAGGGACATATTGGCTTTGGATAAAATATCTTTTTTAAGAGCAGGTTCTTTAGTGTGGTATGCGGTTACGATGAGAGTCAATACATCCAATAAAAGACTCTCAGTTTTTTGTCCGATCGTGAATCTGTCCTTTTTGGGGATAGTCTCGCACCGCACATGCCAAGCGATATATAGTTTGTAAACCGCCTGGAATAATGGTGTTTGATGAGCAGGTTGTATATTATTATTGTTATCCATATTTATGTTCGAGAAAATTATCTCTTTGGAAAATCTGTTCAATGCTTGGACAGAGTTCAAAAAAGAAAAAGCTAATAAAGACGACGTTGCTGAATTCGAAATAAATCTCGAAGACCATATTTTTAAGTTGCATAATGATTTGAAAAATAAAACCTACAAGCATGGTGAATATTTTTCTTTTTTCGTTCATGATCCAAAACGTCGCCATATACACAAAGCTTCGGTTCGAGATAGGTTGCTTCATCACGCTATTCATAGAGTTATTGAGCCCACTTGGGATAAACTTTTTATTTTCGATTCTTGGTCGTCGAGAAAAAACAAAGGCACCCATGGGGCAGTTAACCGATTGCAAAAATCTGGACTTGAATTGTCTCGCAATTACACTCGCACTTTGTGGGTATTGAAATTGGATGTGAGAAAATTTTTCGATTCTGTTGATCACGATATTCTTTTGAAAATTCTTCAAGAACGGACTCTGGATGATCAGCTCATGGGTTTGCTTAGAGAAATAATTGAAAGTTATTCTCCTGGTTTGCCCTTGGGCAATTTGACCTCCCAATTGTTTGCCAATGTTTATTTGAATCAACTGGATCAATTCGTTAAACACGAATTGAAAATGACCGGATACATCCGATATGCTGACGATTTTATTATCCTTCATCAAAACAGAGAGTTGTTGATCAATTGTCTTGGGAAAATTACAGATCTTTTGCGTGAACAGTTGCGTCTTGATGTACACCCAAAAAAAATCGAATTGAAAAGATATACAAGTGGAATTGATTATCTCGGGTATGTTTGTTTTCCTAATCATAGAGTTTTGAGAACGAAGACAAAAAGAAGAATGTTCAAAAGAGTAAACGAAAAGAATTACTCGTCTTATAACGGAATCCTCCAACATTGCCGATCCAAAAAATTGCAGGTTGAGTTGATTGAAAAAGTCAAAAAGGTTACAGATGGTAAGCTTGGAAGACAATTTCCCAATACAAAAAACCCGCCACGGGTCTCCGGCGTTTCCGCCAGACGTACAGATTTCCCTATACGGCCGATCAAGCAAACCCCATGACGGGTTTTTTATGCTTGATCGGACTTTAGACCGTGCCACAACATAAATACCGTGGGTTAGGTCTCGATTCAATTGTACTTTAAGTTTAACACAAACTCTGATACCTGGAAATATTTTTTTGATCATTAAACCTTCGTCTTTATTTAGGGAGCCACCGCTCGCATCCCTCTCCTCCCTCTGCGAGCGGGCTTGCGCGCGAACGGGAGGGTGGGTCAAGCGCATTTGTATTTGAGACTCGGACATTTCCGCTAGGGCGTCCTGACTCACGGATGAGCGCCGCCGTAATCTTGCAATACAGAAATCCGAAGCGAAAGCGACACCACAGAAAGCAATATTGAAAACGAGAAGAGGGGTTGGCGGAGCCGGGGGTGGTGAGCCCTGTTTTGCTCTGCAAAATGCGTAGCGAAGCGGAGCACGAACCGAGGCGTAGCTGGGGAGAGGATTCCTTCCTCTCCCCAAACAGTCTCCTGCCCTCGCTCCCGCTCCGCAGAGCGGTAGAGCGAGGATAAGCAGGAAACCTAGACATCTAGGCGCGAGTAGCCCTAGCGGAAATGTCCGAGGCGAATGCCGAGGATGGTCTCCGTAGTTAGACGCAAAAAACAGAAAGTCCGAGACAAACAAACGAACGGCTCATTCTCTGGTATTTGAGCCGTTAGGCTCCAGCGAAGTAAAAATTTATGCTAAACTCTAGAAAGCACAATGAGCGTAATGCTGGCACTGAGAATTCCGCCAGTTTCTCCCTTTAAGGAGAAACCCGCCCGAGACCAACCGCCCATTCCGAAAAAAAGAAATCCCGCGCAAAACAAATCAAGTATGAAAAGGCGGTGGGGCGAGGGCGGTGCGACACAGCAGAAGCGGAGGAACGCTGTCGTACCAGACAGTGTTCCGGAGCGGAGGCTGTGGCGTGGCGGAATTCGTTAGTCATTATCAGTTTGTTGTTCAAAATAGGTTCGAGCAAAGCAAAGTAATACAGCACCAGAAAGGAAATTGCAAGTTTGAAAGGTTCGCCTCGCTTCGCTCGGCGACTAATTGGTATTCAATTTTGGGGGCAAAAACGAATTGGCGGTTTCGCAAAATATGGTTCGAGCCGATGTTTTTCAGAAATGTTGTCATTTCTTTTGGATTGGGAGAGGAAAGCAGATTAGTGGCTTGATTTAAGGATTTTACGAACTCACGAGCTGGTTCGAGCCAAGACAATCCTTTTGTCTCAAAGTCGGTGATTTTCTCACTCAACGACAATTTTTCGGAGAGCAAACTCTGTTTTTTGGTGGCGTATTCTTCTGTGGATAAAGCGTCGGCTAGATAGATGTCTAACAACTTTTGAAGTTTTGTCTCAACCTGTGCTAACTGCTCTTTCAAAATACTAACCTCGGCTCGTGCGTCCTCTCGCGCTTTATCCTGCTCACTATCCAACGCCGCCAAAACTTTTTCGGTGTCTTGGCTCGACAAAGAAACTTTTTGAAGATAAGAAGTGATTTGCTCGGTTAGTGCTTCTTCACGGAGATAATGCTTTTCTTGGCAGGGTCCTTTCTTGCGAGTACATCGGTAATAGTTATGACCTTTCTGTTTTTCGGCGGTAATAGAGCAGCCACATGAGGCACATTTTAGAAGGCCAAGAAAAGCAAAATCATTTTTTCTCACATGGTGAACTTTGCCACGCTTGCTCATCACTTCTTGGCATTTATCAAAAAGTTTCTTTGAGATTAACGGCTCGTGCTGTCCCTCATAAATTTCCCCACCATATTTCATAAGGCCAATGTAGAAAATATTTTGTAGAATACTTTGCACATTACTTAACACTATCTCCTTGCTGAGATTTCCACGCAAACCACGCTCCCTGCACCAATTTGCGAGAGAGTGAAGTGTATATGCTCCGGTGGCATACATTTCAAACAATTTCCTTACTTTATGGACTTTCTCGCTATCAACATCAATACCACGCGTTTTGGCGTTGTTTAGGTAGCCCACCGGAGCCCAGCCTGGCCATACACCATTGCGTATTTTTTGCCGCAAACCTCGCTTCACATTCTCTCGCAAATTATCTACAAAATATTTTGATTGGCCAAAAGCAATATTGAGCATAAACAAACCTTGTGGTGTCGGTTCAAACCAAAAGGTGGGAAATTTGAGGGACTTAATCAAGCCGCGATCCACAAAGTGGATTATTTTACCGCCGTCAACACTGTTTCTCGCTAATCTATCGGGGTGCCAAGAAATTATGCCATCTGCTTTTCCTCTCTCAATCAATGACAACATTTCTGCGAATTTCATTCGCCCGGGTTCTTTTGCGGTTTTGGCTTCCTGAAAGGAAGCGACAATTTCAAGTTTTTCTTTGGCGGCATACTCTTGCAACTCTACGAGTTGCGCTTCAATACTTAAAACCTGTCGGTCATCTTCCTCTGTTGATTTGCGAGTGTAAAGTATGTATTTCATATGATTTGGATTAAAAAATTTTCTTCCCACAAAATGCGAAACCGCCAATTCGTTTTTACCCCCAAAATTGAATACCAATTAGTCGCCGAGCGAAGCGAGGCGAACCTTTCAAACTTGCAATTTCCTTTCTGGTGCAGTATTCTTGAATTAGTCCGAACGCATTTTTCCGAAAAAATCCCCCCGCGAAAATTCGGAAAGGCGGCGGAGCCGCACCGCTCAAAACCGCAAAAGAACCCGGAGAAAAACATCGGCTCGAACCATATTTTGTAAAAGCAGAAAAGAAAACTTTTCATAAGTATTTGAGAGTGAGAAATGGCCTGAAATAGGGCTGTTTTTGTTTGAGCTTGCGCGAGCTTGACTTTTATGGTCTGATATGCTAATATGGTTGTATTGCCAAATCACTGGTAATTCTGACCGCAAGGCACTGCGGTAAGCTCTTTTAAAACCAAAAACCCAAAGGAGGTTCGTATGTTCTCGAAGAAAAGGACAATCGCGGACCTCTTGTTCTGGGTCCAGATTATTGGTGCGTTCGTTTTCTGCGGAGCGTATTTCTTTCGCTCCCTGCACGATGTGACTGGTTCCAGTCTCGTGCAGTTCAGTCTCGTGGCAACCTACCTGCTGTTTCACTTGGCTCTCGGTGTTGGCGCTCATCGCGCTTCGCCCAGTCGAGTTACTCGGCAAGCCATCTTCACCTATGCTCTGTGGTTTGTGCTCGTTTCGGCTATCATTGTCGCGGCAGGTACCAACCCAGCGTATCAGTGGAACGGCAAGGAAACCACACAGCTCCTGACGGCCGGTGTTCTGACAGTTATTGTGCTGGTAGCCGTCGCTATCCAGCGCAGGAAACTGTCTGACCCGATGGTGAAGGGACTCTTCGCCATTGCCTACAAGTCGGTGCCTCAAGTGCTCCTGGCCTGGAAGTTCTTGGCTGAAGGTACTTCGGGAACCCCCGGCTTGTCGGTAGTCGTCGGTCACTTGACCATCCTTATCCGCCTCGGTCAGATTTACTTTATGGTCAGGGAAGCGGGTTGGGATCGCAACCGTGTCTGGCTCGCAGTTAGCGAGACGACCAACGAATTGAGTTGGATCGTTGCCTCGGCTGTCTGGTTTTTCGTATCGTAACGGGGATTCGCGCAACGCGGTCCCCGTTTTCTTTTTAATTTTTGAATTAAGTATTTTCATAAAAGAATTTGCCGTGAAGACTAAAATTCGCTAGAATTTTAGTAATCCGAATGCCGCCAAAAAAACTTGAAATTGTCAGCGGTGCGGCTCCGCCGCCTTTCCGAATTTTCGCGGGGGGATTTTTTCGGAAAAATGCGTTCGGACTAATTCAAGAATACTGCACCTTAAACGAACTAAATGGTTTTGAAGAAGATAAGGAGTGGGCGTTGCGAAGCAACGCCCACGCTGTTTCGCCCGTTTTCGCCAAAGAATTCTGGGTTCGTAATCCAGCACCGCCTTCGGCGGTGCGCACTGTTTTTTCGCCAAGAAGCAGGTTCGAGCCAAAGATTTCTTTGGCACAGACCTTTTTAGCAAAAAGGTCTGAATCAGAAGCAATTTTGCCTATATCCTGTGCGACTTTCAGCCAGTTTTGAAAAGGTTCGAGCCAATCATTTTGCTTGTGAGAAAGAGATGTCATTTCTTCTTCGAGCGACTTCTTGGAAAGTAATAATTTAGATTTTTGTTCACGATATATTTCCTTTTCAATATCTTGGTCAAGGTAACCATTGAGAAGTCGCTCCAATCTTTGTGAAATGACATTGAGTTTGATTTTTTTCTCTTTCACACAAGCAGTCAAAGACTGGGCGGAGTTTTTGTGGTCATCGTTCGCCATTCTTAATAATTCCTCCGCCCAGTCTTTGGGCAAAGAAACTTTTTGTATTAGGGATGATAACTGGCGATCCAATTCTTGTTCCCGAATACAAGGTTCAAAACATTTTATATTTTTATTTTTCTTTGTGCAGTGATAATAAATATATTCGTGAACATTGCCATTTTTCTGCTTCTTAACCTTGTATTCGCCAGTTATCATCATTCCGCATGAAGCACAGGAAATGAGTCCGCAATACGGTTGAGGTTCATTCTGGGGTTTTCGTTCAGGTTGTCCACGAAACTTCAACATTTCCTGTGCTTCATCAAAAAGTTTCTTTGAAATGATTGGCTCGTGCTTTCCTTCGTGAAGTTCGCCACTATATCTAAACAATCCAGTGTAAAAAGGATTTGAGAGAATAAAAGTCGCACGGGATTTGTGGATTATGTTTCCTCTTTTCGAAATGATATTTTTCTTCGCCAAAAAGTTTGCGATGTCTTCTAGTCGTTGGTTTCCTTTTACATACAGCTCAAACGCTTGCTTAATAACTTTAGCTTTCTTTCTGTCAACAACCACAGTTTTTGTTCGTGAGTCGTTGATATAACCAACAGGAGCAAGCGTTGGATATTCTCCATTTCTAACTTTTTGGCGAAGTCCGCGTTTCGTATTTTCGGAAAGAGAATCTACATAGTATTTGCTTTGCCCGAAAGCCATGTTTAACATAAATTTTCCTTGTGAAGTGCTATCGCACCAAAAAGTAGGAAACTTCAAGCTCGCAAGTTTTTCTGTGTCGAGGAGATAAATTATTTTTCCACCATCAATAGAATTACGAGCGAGACGATCCGGATGCCAAGCGAGAATACTTCCGCCGAATTTTTCAATATCATTTAACATCTTATTGAAAATGGGACGACCTATAACTTTCGCACTTTGCTTTTCTATAAATTCGGCGGAGATTTCTATATTCTCTCGCTTGGCATAGTCTCGCAATTCAGTGAGTTGTGCCTCAATACTTAACACTTGTTTATCCTCGACATCTGTACTCTTGCGAGCATACAAAAAGAATTTTTGCATAATATTTTATCTTTTAAGCAGAAATGGCTACTTCAGTGTTGAAACCTTAACGATAGTTAAGATAGCTGAAATAGCCATTTCTGCTAACTATCTAATAATTGGTTTCAACAAAATAAGTATACCAAAAAATATTTACAAACAAAAATTCTTTTTGTATTTTCGGACAAAGCAAATTCCTTGAGTCAAAATTGCTTCTGATTTCGAACCTGCTTCTTGGCGAAAAAACAGTGCGCACCGCCGAAGGCGGTGCTGGATTACGAACCCAGAATTCTTTGGCGAAAACGGGCGAAACAGAGTGGGCGTTGCTTCGCAACGCCCACTCCTTATCTTCTTCAAAACCATTTAGTTCGTTTAAGGTGTGTTTATTAAACCATATCAGAACCTATTTTCAAAAATCGGTGAGCGACTAGCGTCCTCCGCGCGCTACGCGCCTCTGTGCGAAGCACAGAGCTTCTGCAAAGCAAAAGTGCGGGAACACATACGCACTCCGCTCGCCGAGTACGGCGACAACCCCGAGCGCAAATGCAATTCGGACTCGTTTTTGCGAAACTATTTTGTGGGAGGAAGGATTCGCAAAAACGAGACTAATTTTTTGAAACGGTGGATTCGGATTTCCGCCGTGCAGGAGGGTGAGAAGCGAATACTTGGAGCTTCGCAAGGTCGGAGCATGGCGATGCGAGACGGGGTCGCAGAAATTTTCAGCAGAAAATTATCTGTGATCGGGAGAAATGCGGGGCGGTTATTATTCTTCCCAAGAGAGAGTAATGTATTGATCTGATGTCAATGGGAAACTCGGCGGAGGACCGTAAAGCAAACTCCCGTCATAATTAAGGTTTCTTGTCTGATATCCGGTTCCGTCCGTATACGAAAACCCATAACGCTGATTCGTTGCGATCATACCCCAAAGCGTGATTGTCTGCCGCGCGTGATTCGGAGAACAGCGCTGCGAACCACCACCAGGTGGACGATAATAATATCTTCCCACGCGGCCATTCTGGGCAATGAGTGCCGCGTCAATCCGCAAGTCGTCCTCGCTCACCATGCCGACATGGACACTGCCTTGCGCAATGAGACCAATAACGTCAGAGCCGTCATAATTTGTGTAAAGTAGGTCATTATTCACAATAATATTTTTCCTAAATGGAGGATTATCTGGCAAGAAAGCGGCCACGATTGTAAGGCGACCACTATTAATTTGGCCGTCAACAAAAATATCGTCCTCAAGAAATATAATGCCGTTTGCAGGAAATGGAAAATTACCGATAAGGTTTTGGTTTTGGATGCTCCAAGTACCCCAACCGGATTGATTGGCGCTATTGGTACAGCCGGATGGCGAATTTAACAAGCTCGTTGCTTGATAAAGATCAAATGTGTCGTCAGTTCGCAAAACCAAATGGTACCCCAGCGCTCCTGCGCTTGGACGATAAAATCCGTTTGTTTGCGCGTCAGATTTCATTTGCGCCAGATCGGCGGTAATTCCGCTAAAATCCACTGAGGGAACAGGAAACTGTCGCCCAACTTCAAAGATGTCCGGCCGCGAAGGAGCCGCGGCAGGAGGCAAAGGATCAACCGGATTTACATGCGTATGAACGCCGAATTCATTACCTCCAGCATGGTCTGGGTCGTCGTAGGAAGCGACAGCGCTTGAAACAACATTATGCGCAAGTCCGTCAAAACGTATGCCGCCATTAGAATGAATGGGGCCAAAGACCTCGGTTCCTTCTCCAAAACGCATTGCCGCATTTGCGACGGCTGCGTATTTTGCAATAGAGGGTTTGGCAAATTGTACCACTATTTCGCGAGGAAGCGGCGTATCCCCGATTACGTTTCCCGTAGATTTGACCACCACCAAAGTGGATCCGAGAGGGGGTGGTGTGATATCAAGTGAAAATTGACCTATAATATTTCCGTCTTTATCGCGAAAGTCATGTATATAGGGGCCGGGACCACCGGTACCGTCTTGAAAATCGGTGGGCGCATGCGCAAGATGCCAGCGATAATAATCAATTCCGGCTTCTGCGATTTGTAGGGATTTTTCACGGTTAATCGCCTGACGACCGGCTTTGATATTTACCGCTGTCCAACCCACCAACGCGCTTAATAAATAAACAGCGATTGACCCAAAAACAATTACCTGAATGAGTATATAGCCCTTGTTGTATTTTTGCTTTTGTTTCATAAATTATCTTTTAGATTCCTTATGGAAATTTGGGTCGTAAGTGTTATTGGTGCCGGAGGTTTTGTCGGATCACGATCAATGATGATAGTAATTTTCACAAGCCGCACCGCGGAAACATTGATTGGCTCTGCAAGTGGCTGGGTTGTACCATCATAGTTGGTGTCATAGTAGCTAAAAATTGACGTAGTAGCGTTTGCTACATCGTGCGCTAATTCACTTACGGTTTCATTTGCTGGATTATACGTCAGCGGAACACCGGACGGTTTAATAACGCCCTTTTTAAGAGTCGCGCCTTGTAAAAAATAGCGCACCCGTTCTTTGTAAAAATCATCATCAATATTGCTGTAAAAAATGAATGATGAAGTAGCAGTTTCTGAAAGAGCGTAAGCGCCGAGACTCGAGGGAGACGCGGTGCGAATTTCCGCGTTCATTGTTTTGAAGGCTCTACGCGCTTCGTCCTGCGCTGCCAAACTGTCTGAAATAATTTTGTTCAGCGAGAAAACATTATGTTGAAAAGAATACACGGCGAGCCCTATCAGCGTGAATATAAATATACTTACCAAAACTTCAATGATTGTGAACCCAGATTTTGAATCTTGATGATTTTTAAAAAAGTTCATAGAGTTTTTTACGGCGATAAAATGACTTCGAGTTGTTGCCAAGACGAAGAGATGTTCACAGTATCGTTGAATGTTTGATACCCTGATTTTGAAACAGTCAGCGTATAATTACCAGAATTCAAACTGGTAAAAATCACCTGTCCCGGCGGAACGCAGGACGAAGTGAAGGTGAAAGAAACATCAGAGATACTCGGAGTCCATGTAGTGCTCGCCGTCTGGAGAAACGTCTTGTAGCGAAAATATCTATCTCCGTTATGGAACGGGTTTATATTTTGATTGGCGAGCGTATAGAACGTATTTGCCGTTCCATCCGGGCCTAGAAAATTCCATGCGGTTTTATCGTTATTCGTAGCGACTTGAAATTTAATGCTGTCCGGCCCGGTATTGGGAGGCTGATCTTGTGGCTGCCAGAGAATTTGATGGAAGTTTGATGCCGATCCGGTATCAAATGCGGAGGAGATAAGATATCCCGCGGGTTCGTAGTCATCAAAAACCTTTCGGAGGCGAATTTCTCCGGCAGGATTGTTTATTTCTATATTTCCATCAGAATCAAAATATTTGGTTGGATCGGTAAAGTCAGCTTGTCCCGGCCCCCCGGACCAATCGGTTTGTCGTATAAAACCGCGACCTGTAGTCAAGGTCGTATCATAACCCGTTTCTTCTAACCGGACAGTTGCGTCTGAAAGTGGAAGTTGGGTAGAAGCGTCTTTGATGGTTATAAGAATGCTTCGCGGATCTTTTGGGACAACGACCAATTTAAAATTCTGGTTTGCATTAGGATTAAGAGTAAACGGCAGGAGAGGTATGGTTCCTGCAAGGTCGTATGCTCCATCGGTCATATTAAAGTTGTATGTATCCCATTCAAGATTTGAAATTGTCTTTCTACCCGATCCATCAGTTATGTGTAATGCACTGTATTTGAGGACATCAGGGCTAGTACCAATGATTTTAGAACCGCTAAGCGAGAAATTAATTGACGGTGTTGTGCTACATGCGCCCGTCACGCTTAAAACATCAGCCGTGCTTGTGCGATCTATCGCAAAACTAATTTGAGTAAGTTGTTGAAGTGCTACTGTCGCGTGTGGTTTGGCAGGATTCGGATTGCCAAGAGCGCCAGTCTGATACGTGCGATCGGTTGAGTAGCCGGATTTAGACACAGTGATTTCATATGCTTCTACGCCTGGAGGCGCGTCCACAATTTGAAGAAGGCCGCTACTGTTAGTGGTATCGTCAATGACGATAGGTGGAAATGCCTGATTATTTTCAATATGCACGTTAGCGCCCAGCACTGGTTGCCCCACCGCGTCAAATACTTGCACAAAAATAGCACCGTTTGTTGAGGCGGTTTCAAGATCGCGTGGGCCTATGTAGGTCGTAAATTTCAATGGTGAAAAATTTTGGCATGTTAGACAGGAAATTTTTAATTCGGCCAGTTTATAATCGGCGGGAGAAAGATCGTTTGGCGATCCGCCAACCGTTCCGTCAAAAGGATCATCAATGTTACGGATAGTCGTTTCAACCACGAATTCGGTATTATCGCGGACAAGATTCTGTATGTGAGGTACTTTCCCGTTTGGTATGCTGCCTACTACGCCGACATCGCCGTACGGTAAATTTCGAATAATCTCGAATTGTTCGTTGCCAAGTGCCGTGGAGGTTATTTTAAGACGAGATAAGCCAATGGCACTCAAGTTCGTCGCATATGCCTGATAAACACTTACTGCTATAATCATAAAAACAGCAACTCCTACGAGAGATTCAATGAGAGTAAATCCTTTTTGTGAATATGTTGATGATGACATGAATTAATTCTAATTATAGCAAAAATTGCGAAGATTTTCAGCAAGAATAATAACCTCCCCGCATTCCTCCCGTATCCTCCTGCACGGCGGAAATCCAAATCCACCGTTTCAAAAAATTAGTCTCGTTTTTGCGAATCCTTCCTCCCACAAAATAGTTTCGCAAAACCGAGTCCGAATTGCATTTGCGCTCGGGGTTGTCGCCGTACTCGGCGAGCGGAGTGCGTATGTGTTCCCGCACTTTTGCTTTGCAGAAGCTCTGTGCTTCGCACAGAGGCGCGTAGCGCGCGGAGGACGCTAGTCGCTCACCGATTTTTGAAAATAGGTTCTGATATGGTTTAATAAACACACAAGATTGCGAAGCTATTTTGTGCTCCGAGAAAGCGTGGGACGCTTTCGTGCAGGAATCGAAAGGCTTTTGAGCATTTTTTCGAGTTTACTAATGAAGAAAAAATCCAAAAGGCACACGGTTCATGTAGTGAAAGATTCCTGCCGAGAGCACCAGAAAGGAAATTGTGCTAAAGTAAAACCGCAAAAGAACCCGGAGAAAAACATCGGCTCGAACCATATTTTAATTTTGGGGGAAGAAAATTTTTTAATCATATGAATCCAGAAAAACCAAATTTTAATCAAGAACCTCCTAAAGAGGAGGACAAAGAAATCAAAGGCGATGGTTTTGTTATGGATGGTAAAGATAGAAAACCATCCAAACATTCCTATTCTTCTTACGATACCTCTGTAGAATTTCGGCCCGGCGAAACTAATGAAGGAAAAATAAAAGCGAAAGAAGAAGCAACAAAAAAAGAAATAGAACGTACCAAAGATTTTACACCAGCCGATTGGGCTGAAGAATTTTTTGCTGATATTTTGAAACATAAAAATCCATACTCTGAAACTTTTAGAATTAAAGAGGGAGGGAGATTTGATAAAGTAGAGCGGTTTGACGGTTCCACCGTTCACATGGGAGATGCAGATACTCCCACAGAACTTTATCAACTTGCTAAAGATATTCAGGAAAAACATCCCGAATATCAATTCAGTTTCGAAACCGACCCAGAAGGAAAATGGATGAAGTATACAGTTTCGAAATCCGAATCTGGAAAATAGTTTTGTATTTTGGTTTCTTGAATTCATAACTGAATGCCGCCAAAGAAAAACTTGAAATTGTTAGCGGTGCGGCTCCGCCGCCTTTCCGAATTTTCGCGGGGGGATTTTTTCGAGTTTACTAATGAAGAAAAAATCCAAAAGGCACACGGTTCATGTAATGAAAGATTCCTGCCGAGAGCACAATTCATAACTTGTTTTTAGCTTATTTTTTGCTATATTTTAGGGTAGCCCACATGAATGAAGAAGATAAAATAAAGCTCGATAGGGCACTGAGTCTGTCGGAAGAAAATAATGAACTTTTGAAAAAGATTTATCGTTCCTTAAAAATTTCTCGCTGGTTGAGGATTTTTTATTGGGTTGTTATTATTGGGGCTTCTCTTGGGGCTTTGTATTATTTTCAGCCACTAATTGATCAGTGGAAAAATAATTACAGTGCTTTTCAGGAGGGATTTCAAGGTTTATTTAATTCTTCGTAATCAACATGAATTGTAAGCATCGCTTGGTTAGCTGTCTTGGTAGGTAACATCGGAATATTGCTTGGATAGCTGTCTTGGTAGTTAACATCGGAATATTGCTTGGATAGCTGTCTTGGTAGGTAACATCGGAATATTGCTTGGATAGCTGTCTTGGTAGGTAACATCGGAATATTGCTTGGATAGCTGTCTTGGTAGGTAACATCGGAATATTGCTTGGATAGCTGTCTTGGTAGGTAACATCGGAATATTGCTTGGATAGCTGTCTTGGTAGGTAACATCGGAATATTGCTTGGATAGCTGTCTTGGTAGGTAACATCGGAATATTGCTTGGATAGCTGTCTTGGTAGGTAACATCGGAATATTGCTTGGTTAGCTGTCTTGGTAGGTAACATCGGAATATTGCTTGGATAGCTCAGTTGGTAGAGCATTCCCCTGAAGAGGGAAGGGTCCCCAGTTCGAACCTGGGTCCAAGCACAAAACAAAGTTTCGTTATTTGGATAATAGGGAACCATGCTAACTAAAAATGAATACGCCACTTAAGTGGCGTATTCATTTTTTTATGTTTAGTTTCCTTTTACCTTTAGTCTGGTTTCTCTATTTTTATCGAGCTTTGGTAGTTTGAGTATAAGCAGTCCATATTTTTCAACCGCTTCTGCGTTCTCTATATCAATTTCTTTTGGTAGTACAACGGTCCTTGAAAAAGCTCCCCAATAAAGCTCTCTATGAAAAAAGTCATCGCCCGAAACGGCCCTGTCTTCCTCTCGTTTTCCACGAATTGTGACCAGTTCTCGAGTAATAGAGATATCAAGGTCTTCTGGCTTGACTCCGGCTACCATTGTTTTGATGACAATGTCGCTACTCGTTTCATATACATCTACTGAGAGCTGGCCATCTTCTGGCTCATCTTCAAGCCAGTTGTTTTTTCCGATAGATGGCGGATTTGGAGGCTCTTCGTTATAGGGGATATCATTATCCTCTATGTTCGTCGCGCCTGTAAGTTTTTCAAAAAAAGATCTTTTTTCTTTATTAAACATGGATATTAAATATTATCTACCGCGCGTACCTTTTTTATTTTTTCGAAAAAAAGCATTAGAATAACAATCGTTATCCATACAAATCCTAAAGTAGCTAATGTTATGGACGATGCTTCTTTAATTATAAAGAAGTTAAAGGCGGTATGCAATACAATTGCGGTGATAATACCAATGAATAGATAAAATTGTTTTGCATACCTGCTCTTGTAGAAGGATAACCCCATAGATATACCGATTGCTGCCGATGATATGGTGTGAAGGAGGCTGGCGCCAACAAAGCGGATATTGCCCGTAATGATGCTGTCAATAATATGTCCATCTACAAGCGGGTTCAAGATAAAGAGGGCATTTTCAATAGCCACAAAGCCCAACGCAGCTGTCATCATGTATATCAGCGGGTCTATGGGTTCGTTATCCTCCTTTCTACGAAGAACTAAAAAATAGGCCACTCCAAATTTAAATAGTTCTTCAATTGTTGCCCAAATGGCAAACGTCTCGAACATATTTGATTCATTAAATGTCCATTGCTGTAGTGGTACCACTAGTGGCACAGCAAGCATGCCACCAATAAACGTTAGCATTAGAAGCCCTCTTGGTTCCGGACTTTTTTTGTCTTCTTGTATCCAAAATAGAAGCCAAATAATTGCTGGCAATATGCCGCCAAGAAGGGAAAATAGTAATGCGCTAGGGGGGATCATTTTTTAAATGTTGGCCAAGTCTCAATCATGAGAAAGGGACGTTTTTTGTGTGGCAAGAAACTCCAAATCTCTTCGGTAACAAAGGGCATAAATGGGTGTAATACTTTGGTACATATTATAAAGATATGATAAAGGGTCCATATTGCAGACGCCGCCTCTTCCGCATTTCCTTTAAATATTTTATCTTTGCGTTCCTCTATTAATTTATCTGCCAGAGTGCCCCACATATAATGATATATCTTTTCTCCCGCCAAGTGAAAGCGTAAGCCATTCATATCTACCGTTATGTCATCTATGGTTGATTCCATTTCCTGTATTGATCGAGCGTCTTCCTCTACAAGTACTGGCCGATCTTTATAGTTCATATTTGCGGTATTTGAGAGTATAAATCGGGCTATATTCCAAACCTTATTAGCAAAATGTTTATAACCCCTTATTTTTTCAATAGATATTCTACTGTCTGTACCAGCGCCTATACCAACCATAAGCGCCATTCTGCCAGCGTCCATGCCATACTCCTTGGCTATATCAATAGGGTCAAGCCCGTTTCCTAGGGATTTTGACATTTTCTGACCCTTGCTGTCTCTCACGGTTCCGTGGAGATATATTTTTTTAAATGGTATATCTCCAAGTAAATATCCAGACATCAATATCATTCTGGCGACCCAAAAAAAGAGTATTTCGTACCCAGTCTCAAGTACATCTGTTGGGTGGTAGATTTCCAAGTCATTTGTTTTTTGTGGCCATCCAAGCGTTGAAAATGTCCACAAGGCAGAGGAAAACCACGTATCAAGGGTGTCTTCATCCTGAACCCACCCACTATCTTTTGGTGGGTCAACCTCACAACATATTTTTCCGTCTTTATACCAAACCGGTATTCTGTGGCCGTACCATATTTGTCTTGATATACACCAATCTCGTAAGTTGTCTATCCAATGGAAGTATGTTTTATCAAAATAATCAGGAATTATCTCAATTTGTCCCGAGGATATCACCGCTCGCATTATTTCTTTTAGGGTAGTCTTGCTTCCAGATGGAATACCATCTAACCTAGACTCCTTTAGAGTAAATGGTTTGTTAACAGCCACGAACCATTGTTTCATGATTTGTGGCTCTATGATTCCTCCGGTTCTTTCGGCATTTGCAATGTTGTGTGTGTAGTCCTCTATTTTTTCAACCAAACCCTTTTCTTCTAAGATACTCACAACCTTCTCCCTGGCTTCTTTGATCTTCATGCCAGAGCAGTCACCAGCAATTGGCAGAAGCTTTCCGTATCTGTCTATTATCTGCACCTTTTCTAGATTATGTTTTTCTGCGAGGTCAAAATCTACCAATGAATGCCATGGGGTAATTGTCATTACACCAGTTCCAAAATCCATGTCTATTGATTCATCTTTAATAATCGTGGCTTCTATTTGTCCATGTATCCATTCAACAGATATCTTTTGTCCATGTTCGTAATCCTTGTATCTGGGGTCGTCCGGATGCGTCACAACATATTTGTCTCCAAACTTGGTTTCAGGTCTTGAGGTTCCTATTATGAATGGTCCGTACTTTAAATAGTAAAACTTTGTTTTTTCTTCTGTATATACCACTTCGTCATCCGCGATTGTCGTTTGGCCCTTTGGGTCCCAGTTTACAATTCTCTCACCTTGGTATATTAGATCGTCTTCATACATTTGTTTGAATGCAGTACGCACGGCAAGACTTCGAGATTTATCCATGGTGAATGCTTCTCTAGACCAATCACAAGACGCTCCCGACACCTTTATCTGGGAGACTATAGTGTCGTGACTTTCTGTGGCAAACTTTTCTATTCGTTCTAGTAGTTTTTCTCGCCCTAAATCATATCGTGATAGTCCTTCTTTTTTTGAAATATCTTTTTCAACTTTGGATTGCGTAGCAATAGCGGCATGGTCAGTTCCCGGGATCCAAAGAGTTTTCAGTCCATTCATGCGGTTAAATCTAACCATTACATCTTCTATCGTAAGCATTAGTGCATGCCCCATATGTAATGTTCCAGTTACGTTTGGTGGGGGCATTACTATGGAGAAAGTCGGGGAGTCAACGGCAATAAATCCCGCTTCCACAGATTTTTCTGGATTAAAAAATCCACTTCTTTCCCATAATTCATAAATACGAGGTTCGGTTTCCTGTGGATTGTATGGTTTTTCAAGCTTATCTTGCATTTTCAGTATTTTATCACAACAAATTATTCCACCCTATCTTTAGTGGCTGGTGTCATTCGACATATAAAGGACAAAAAAATATGAAAAAAAGTTTACTTGAACAATTTTGAAAGACGTCCGAGTATCCGTTTATACACCACCCTTTCCCAGCAACCGCCCTTAAGATAAAAGACTTTTTTAATATAAAAGACAAAAGTTAAATAAACGGCTATAAATATGCTCGGATTAGATATTGTATGTTTTGCCACTATCCTTGACATTTTTTAAAAAAAACGTAGGGTGTGATTTATATCAAAGAATATATGCAAACAAGGTATTTAAAAACTTTTTTCGCCTCTAAACTTGCTAAATTTACTTTTGGATTTTTGGCTGTCGCATTTTTTGCTCTAATCCAATTAAGCGGACAAGGTTTTAACTTATCAACGGTTAAAGCATTGAGTTCTTTTAATACTGATCCACAAGACAAGGCAACTTTAAGGTCTTCAAATTATACTCTTTTCCCAAACTCCACATCTAATTGGGATATTATTACTGACGCAGATGCTGGGGATGTCGTGAGTCTAGCTGTTTACTATCACAACAGTGCAAATGAGACGGCACAAAATGTTCGAATTTCGATGGTTGCGCCCACCTCATCTGGAACAAGTCTTATTGCTAGTGGCGATCTCTCTGCTGATAATTTTGAATCCTCATCTGGTCAAACCGAGATTAGAATCTCGTCTGACCAGACCCTCACTTATATACCTGGCTCAGCAAAATGGTATCCGAATCAATCTTTGAATGTAGCGGTACTTCCTTTTGGTCAAACAGGTGATGAAGTCATCACTCAGGGTCTAAATATCGGAGATATTGTCTCTGGGTGGCCGTCTCAAGGAAGTGTGGTCGCTCGGTTTCAAGTTTCTAATAATTCTGTTACACCACCAACTGTGGGTTCTTCTGTCGACATCACAGCCAATGGTTCTCAAGGTCCAGTAACTCTATCTCAAAATCAATCTTTCACCGTGGATTGGATTTCAGCAAATGCTACGAATTGTTCTGTATTTATGGATGGCAATCTTTTGTCTGGAGTAGCATCAAACGGATCAATGGGTCCTATAACCTCGTCCCATCCTTTTTATCCAGCGCAAGGCACTAGTGCCACCTTTACCGTAGAATGTTCAGGTCTTTCTGGATTGATTTCTGATTCTGTTGTTGTTTCAAATCCTAATCAGGGCAACCCTCCGACATTGCCACAAACCCCATCTCTTTCTGTAGCAACTGGTAATTCTTGCGGTGGATCTGTTGAGCTATCTTGGAACACTGTTGCCGGCGCAACTTCGTACAAAATATTTAGAGGGGGAGTACAGATTTTAGAAACGCAAAATACTTCTTATACAGATACTGGTCTTGTTCCTGACACAGCATATTTTTATACTATAAAAGCATCTAACTCCGTTGGAGATTCTTCGGCGTCAGCATCTACTGGCACAGTTTCTTCTGCTACTTGTACCACTCCCCAGTCCTCTGTAGACATCACAGCTAATGGTTCTCAAGGTCCAGTAACTCTATCTCAAAATCAATCTTTCACCGTGGATTGGATTTCAGCAAATGCTACGAATTGTACAGTGTCAGTTGCTGGACTATTTAATACAGGAGTTGCTTCAAATGGAAGTTTGGGCACTATTAATGATTCACACGCTTTCTACCCACCCGCTGGTGGAAGTAATGTATTTGTTATCAATTGCGACGGCTTAAATGGAAATGTAACAGATTCTGTTGAGGTTAATAGACCGCAGATTGTTTTGCCTCCGCCTACGGCCCCAACGCTTTCTGCTATAACAGAGTCTATTTGTGGTGGGCAAATACTTTTGAACTGGAACATTGTTTACGGCGCAACTTCATATCAAATATTTAGAGACGGGGTTAAGGTTTCAGAGATTTCAGGAACATCATATATTGATTCTGGCCTTGCTGGTGGATCTTCTCATTCTTACACCGTTAAGTCTGTTGGCCCAACCGGAGTATCGGTTTTCTCAAACACGTCTACCGCCACGGCTTCTGCAGACTGTCCGATTCCCCAGTCCTCTGTCGACATCACAGCCAATGGTTCTCAAGGCCCAGTCACTCTATCTCAAAATCAATCTTTCACCGTGGATTGGATTTCAGCAAATGCTACGAATTGTACAGTGTCAGTTGCTGGACTATTTAATACAGGAGTTGCTTCAAATGGAAGTTTGGGACCAATTGACTCTAATCATGCGTTCTACCCAGCACTTGGAGGTAGCAATGAGTTTGTCATTGTTTGTGATGGACTTAGTGGGCAAGTTACCGATACCGTAATAGTAAACAGGCCCAATGTGATTCTTCCCCCATTAGCCCCAACAATCACCGCTTCTACTGGATCTACTTGTGGCGGAGAAATAACCCTGTCTTGGAACTCTGTTTCTGGTGCTACAGAATACAAAGTCTTTAGAAATACTTCACAGATCGCAACAGTAACAGGTTCTACTTCCTACACAGACAAGAGTCTAACTTCAGGTCAGTCATATACTTATACCGTTAAAGCAATAAATTCTGCTGGACAATCTCCATTTTCAAACTCTGCTTCGGCCGATGCTTCTGGTCCTTGTCAGACAGCACCAAGTGCTCCTGTTATTTCAGCTATAACCGACAGTGCTTGCGGAGGAAATATTTTACTTTCTTGGAATGCTGTATCTGGCGCAACCGCATACAAAATATTTAGAAATGATATTCAGGTGGCTTCTACAGCCAGTACTTCTTACACAGACACCGGATTAGTAGTAGATACTTCATTTACTTATAAGGTTAAGGCCGTAAACAATATTGGCAATTCTCCATTTTCAAATTCCGTTTCAGCCGTCTCTTCACCAGCATGTGCAGTTATCCCCAACGCTCCAGTAATTAGCGTTTCTACCGGCACGGCCTGTGGGGGAACAGTTCTAATCTCTTGGAATCAAATTCAAAATGCCGCATCATACAATATCTACAGAGACGGAGTCTTGATTGCTAGTACTTTTGATGTTTCCTACACAGACACCGGCCTTACTTCAGGTCAATCGTATTCTTATACTATTAAAGCAATAAATTCTGCTGGGCAGTCTCCATTTTCAAACTCTGCTTCGGCCAATGCTTCTGGAATCTGCATCGTTGTTCCAGTCGCACCAACACTATCTGGTTCAAGTGGTCAATGTGGAGGGGAAGTCAATCTTTCTTGGACTACGATAACTAATGCCACCTCTTATAAGGTATTTAGAGACGGCATACAAATTGCCATTACCCCTGATGCAACCTATGTTGATAAAGGAATTACGCCAGATTCTATACATTCATACACTGTTAAGGCAGTTAATACAGCTGGAGAGTCAGGCGACTCCAATATATCTAGAGTGAGAGCCTCTGATTTATGTCCTATAGAAGACCCACAAGTGTCCTTGACAGCAACTCCGGCTACAATTTTTAAAGGACAAAATTCAACACTGTCTTGGACATCGCTAAATACGAGTTCTTGTTCTGCCCTGTGGACAACTTCTTCAGCTGTTTCTGGAAGTCAGGTAGTTAATCCTGAAATTACAACTACATACAGCATTACTTGTGAAAAGGGTGCAAATACAGTCACAGACACCGTCATCGTCACCGTTGTTGAAGCCCCAGTTTGTTACCTTCCTGAGATAACTAGTTCACTGAATGTTTCTGGAAAAGTCGGTGATGTCTTCTCATATACATTTTCAGTTGCTTCTTCTGGAACAAGCACAGCATATACACTTGCAACATCTTCTTTGCCGGCAGGATTGACTTTGTCAGGGGATTCGATTTCAGGAACACCGACAGTCTCTGGGACATTTTCTATTGAATTTACTGCAACAAATGAATGTGGTTCTGCTAATGAAGTTTTGACAATAGTAATTTCTCCCAAGGATAACCCACCAGTAGATCCTAGCCCAACAGTTAAACTCAACGCAAACCCACTAACTATTTTTGAAGGAGCAACTACTACACTGTCTTGGACTTCAACAAATACAAACTCATGTTCAGCACTGTGGACAACAGCTACTTCTACTTCAGGAAATCAAATTGTTTCTCCAGCAACGACAACTACATACAGCATTACTTGTGAAAAGGGCGTGAAGACCGCGACTGATACAGTGACGGTGGATGTAACTCCAGTCTCTTCACCGATACCAGATGTTACATTGTCTGCAAATCCACAAACGATTATTAGAGGCAATAGCTCAACCTTGTCTTGGGTTTCTTCTAATGTTAAGTCTTGTTCAGCAGTATGGACTACGGCAACATCAACAACAGGAACTCAATTGGTAAGCCCAACAGGTACAACAGCCTATGAGATCGTGTGTACCGGTCTATTTGGTAATGCGACATCTTCAACCACAGTTATAGTAAATGAGCCATCAAGTGGTGGGGGCGGAGGAGGTGGAGGTGGGAGCAGTAGACGAGTTAGTAGCACTCCTCAAGTATTAGGGGACGAGGTAAGTTGTGAGTATCTAAAAGACTACCTTCGTATTGATTGGATAAATGATCCTGTGGAAGTTATTAAATTACAAGTATTCCTAAAAGAACTTGAAGGCTTCGGTGATTTACAAGTCACAAGAATCTTTGATCAAGCAACATTTGATGCCACAGCTATATTTCAAGAGAGATATTTCAATGACATTTTACGCCCTTGGGGACATGACCGATATACTGGCTTTGTCTATATTCTGACTAAGAAAAAAGTAAATGAAATATTCTGTCAGCGTGCATTCCCTCTAAATGCTTCACAAAAACAAGAGATTGTTGAGTTCCGAGCATTTTTGGAAGGTCTCAAGTCACAAGGTATTTCAATACCAGAGTTAGAAGGAAATACTATTCCTGACGAGGTTGGAGTAGACAATACAGACACAGATTCAGTAATTCTAGGCATTGGAGGTTCAATTAAAGATATCTTAGATGGCATAGATAGCGAAAAGAATGATCCAACAAACAACGGAGGATTGTTCGGTAATAGAGATATCAGGGCAGTAGCTGGGGCAGTGTTTGCTGGTCCGCAAGGAACAGACGCATCACTTCAAGCGATTGTTATGTTTCTACTATCTTTGCTAGCCGCATATGTTCTGAGTCGCTTAACAGAAAACATTTGGAAGACAGAGACTCTTTCCTTGGAAGCGCAAAGAATGAGAAAGATATCAACTTTCACTCTTGGCTTGGTGCTCGTAGTCATTCTCTGTTTTGCTCTCGAATACTATGCAATCGTTCTGCCGCTCCTCGTGCTCATAATTATACTTTCTTGTGTACTTCTTTGGTTGGCTCTCACTAAACCTAAAGCCAGCGTACCGATGATTGTAGAGAAAATAGAAGAGAAGAAAGAAGACACGCACATCTTGAGCTAATTAGATTAGATTTAAATAAAGAAACAACGCGACGCTTATCCAAGCGTCGCGTTGCCTTTTGCTACAATCTTTTTTCTTGATTTTAAAATACTTGGCGTTTTCTTAATTCTCAAGTATCCAGCCATACCGATCATAATACTGTTATCTGTTGAAAGTTCGCGACTTGGGATGAAGAGATTAAGGCCGGGGTATTCTTTCGCCAGTTCTCTAAAAGATTTTTGTATATGTAGATTGGCCGTAACCCCACCACCTAAGATAAGGCTTTTTGGTTTGAGTTTGTCTATAGCTTTTCTTGTTTTGGCGATTATTATTTCAGTAATTGCACTTTCAAATTCTAGGGCAATCTCCGCCCTTTCATCTGCAGAAAGTTTTCTGTATTCACGGACACGATAGAGCACAGCTGTCTTTAATCCTGAAAAAGAAAAATCGTAGTCTTTTGTATAAAGCATTGGTCTTGGCAAAGGAAAGGAGAACTTTTTAGCAATTTGGTAACGTTTCTTTATAGAATTTTTTCCAGTGCTTTGTCGCGCTCCCTCTGCCAACTTAGAGACTTCTGGTCCGCCAGGATATGGAAGCCCAAGCATTCTGGCTACTTTGTCATATGCTTCACCTAAGGCATCATCTCTTGTTTTACCAATCATCTTGTATGAAAGGGGAGTTTTGCTATAGATGAGCTCGGTATGCCCGCCAGATATGAGTAGTGACAGGGAGGGGTAGTTTATAGCCCGCCCGGATAACTCGGTCGGACGGGTTTTTAGCCGATCAGTAGATCGCGCCGTGAGGCGTAACTGGTTTTTAGTTTTTTGAAATAAAACTGAAACAATATGTCCTTCCATATGGTCCACTGGTATTACTGGGATACCCCAGACTTCCCCTAGGGCACGACCAGCATTGATACCCACCCAAAGAGCCGGCTCAAGTCCGGGTCCGTAGGTTACGGCAATGGCGTCAATTTTCGGAATTTTAATTGTTGGAATAAATTTTAAAAATTGTTCCAGAAGTTCCGTTTCCCTTTCAAGAATTTTTTGTATTTTATTTTCTGCCTTCAATTTATTAATTGAGGTTTCTTTTTTTAAGAGCCCCGATTCTTTCAAGACAACCTTGAGTAGGGGAATAAAGTTTTTTGAATGCTCTCTCTTGGCAATGTTAGGGAATACACCACCATATTTTTCATGGATTTTTACTTGTGAGTATAGGGCATTGCCTAATACAGAAAATTTAGGGGAAGTGATTGTTCCACTAGCCCTCAAGATACTCACCGCCGTCTCATCGCAGGATGTTTCAATACTTAATATGATCATAGGGGTAATACTAAAGAATCTAATCCAAAAGTCTAATATCCAGCCCTATTTTGAGCCGTAAAATAAGCTATTGACTTCTATACTAAATGGGTGTATAATTAGTATAGGAAGGTTAATCGTGTTCTCTCACAGGGGGTGCGTTATGCGTTTGTTCAGAGTGGTCCGGGCCATGCTAAGGGCTCAGTACGGTTTCCGGCTTTCGTGGAGCGAAAAGATGCTGTTACTGCATCACGCTCCGCAGATGTTGGAGATCCGCCGTCAGACTTCCGATGGCAAGTGGACCAGTGATTGGTCCGAGGCGGACTTCCGGCACAAGCACCGGATGCAGGTTCGTGCGCGACCCGCCGGCGCCTTGCAGTTGTGGTAAGGCGGGGTGTGTTCCAAGGGGCGGTCAAGGCTTATGCCGAGACCGCCCTGTTTTTATATAAAAATTATTTATTCCTTGCTCCCAAATTAAAAACTAGGCACAAGGCCTGTTCTTAATTTGGGTGCGCGATAGACCCGCCCGAACGTACCCCGCCAGAATGACATTCGTGTCGGGCTGGCGTTCGGTACGGGCGGGGGATTCGAAGCTTACAGCTTCAGTACAGGTTGTCGATATTTTGTTTCGTGCCTCACAAAATATCTGACTAACCTTTTCGAATCCTTGCTCCCAAATTAAAAACTAGGCACAAGGCCTGTTCTTAATTTAGGTGCGCGATAGAGGATTCGAACCTCTGACCCTCTCAACGTCAATGAGATGCTCTACCAACTGAGCTAACCGCGCAATGTTTCTATATTTAACTACCAAGACAGCTAACCGCGCATGTAATTAGCTTTTAGCTTTTAGCTGTTAGCTTAGGGCCCAAACTACAACCCACAATCTACTTTAAATTGAAAACCTGGCTTTGTACTACCAAACTCACATCTACCAAGACAGCTAACCGCGCATGTAATTAGCTTTTAGCTTTTAGCTGTTAGCTTAGGGCCCAAACTACAACCCACAATCTACTTTAAATTGAAAACCTGGCTTTGTACTACCAAACTCACATCTACCAAGACAGCTAACCGCGCATGTAACTATCTTTTAGTTTTTAGTCCCGACCTTGCGTCGGGGCTAATACCACAGCCCACTTACGGAAGTAGTTTAGCAGATTTTATAGAGATCCAGCATTATCTTTTGTAATTTATTGAGCGTTTGGCTCGGGTGATTTGTTTTTATTTGCCTTAATGAAATCTACAATGGTAGCTTCATCAAATACATCAAGTTTAAGCAGACGAGTCCAAGACGCAATAGCTATTTTGGAATCATTCTTTGATCTGGGTGTAACGATCATTTTATTTGGATACCTTTTTGCCAAATCCTCTATCTTTGTTTTTGTGTCGTTGTCTATGTTGTTGTAAGAAATCCAAATACCTCCGTGCTCCAGATTGTGTATTAAGTTTTCATCCGGCAGTTCACTTTGGTATATCCCCCAATTAGCCGGCTGTCCGTTGTGCGGACCGGAGGTTGGAGGATTTGAGTTATATTCTTCGTGTGTGGCGCCTGTTTGAATATGCTGTTGCCCTTGGGACGAAAAAACTTCACCGGGACGCGTCAATTCCGCTTTCTTTTGAAGTAGTTTGGATGACCACACGCCCGCAATTAATATTGCGGTAATAAAAACGATAAGAATAAGTGTTTTTTTCATATTTTTATTTTATTAATTTGTAATTTTACCCTTCGATGTCACTGGTTCGATAAACTCACCATAAATCAGGATAAACAGACCGCAGGATTTTGGATTTGTTTTGCAGTGAGATAGATCGAGATCGAGAGCAAGATCACTCCGAGGATACCGAACTCTCCACCGGCAAGAGGCAGGAATGCAAGTATACCTGACGCCCCAATAAACGAAAGGCCACTTGTTAAGAGAAGTGACCCACATGCGGCGCATCCCATACCTAAGACACCACTTGCGATCCCCATAAACCCTGTAGCTATTCCACCCTGTTTCACCTCACTTATTCTCCGTCTCAGAAAGTAGATTATCATGGCAAGGTTAACTCCAAAGAGTATGGCTATAGCGATCGTGTATGAAGCGGAAAGCAAGGTGAAGTTTGTTGTAATTGAACCCAAGAGACTAATAGGCAGACCAATCCTTTGAGAAAAAGGTATTCCAGAATGACCCATGACTTCCACGATAAGCGAAAGATTAGGGAGCCACACAGCAAACACAAATACAACTGCACTTGTGATGAGTGCAACAAGAGTGTATGCCGGCTTACTGAATACTTTTTGTAAAGCTTGGAACAACATAATTATTTTCCTTGTAATGCGAGGTCAATTAATTGTTTTACTGATGCGTAGGGTTGTGCTCCAGATAGCGGATACTTTTTGCCGTCCTTTCCCACGACAATACTCCACGGCGTACCGTTTCCACCGGTTGCGATTGCGTTCTCTACTTCGTCTTCAATGTGCTTATCATACTTGTTACTCGCAAGACATGTGGCAAACTTTGCTTCATCAAGCCCAATCTCTTTGGCAATTTGAGGCAATACGGTATTAATGTCTGTTTGATTATTTGACGGTGATAACTCGAAGAAACGATCTGCGTACTTCCAGAATGCATCGTTACCGCCCAATTCATTGGCACACTCTACAGCAACAGCTTCTTTGCGCGCCTTAACTGGATGAAGTTGATCAATGGGGAAATGTCTATACACCCATGCAACTTTCCCGTCCTTTCCATATTCATCCATGATCTGTTGCATTGTAAAGTGAAATCGTTTGCAGAAAGGACACTCAAAATCTGAGTATTCTACGATTTTTACTGGCGCATTAGGATTACCCCGGATGTGATCTTCTTTTGATACTGCTATCATCTGCTCAAGATTGCCGGTTTGTTGTGCTACCCGTTGAGGTTGAGCGGTTCCATCTGTTGTAACAGCTTCTTTTGATGTACCGAAATAGATAGCTCCGGCAATCAAGACCCCAGCGATTACGATAGCGGCCGGTATAGTTAATTTGTTAGCTTGTGTTATTGGCTGAACCTCTGGTGGTTTTGTTTCGTGTTCGTTCATATTAATAATGATTAGATTTGATTTTATAATGTAAAACTTGGCGGGCCACTCGGGTTAAGTACCAACGAAGTGAGACTTTGTAAGGCTATTTTAGCACATTTTATGGGTCACTATTGAGGTGCTCGGGTCGCTGGTCAATAGACACTATAAGATACATCTTACTCTTTTTATAGTTTTTGCAAATCCTAATAGGGAATGTGCAACACCGAGTGTTGAACAAGCTTGACCATACCCCCTATTCGCGCGAATGGTGGAATAAGAATGATGTATAACACCGAGTGTTGTACAAGTTGATAGATGATGTGGTATTTGCAGTCCCATTTGGAGTGTGCCAGACTATTGTAGAGTTGTGACATATTGAAATCCTTTCGTTTGCGTGGCGGATCAGTCCCTACTCATGCAAAAAGCCCCTAGCCGTAAGTATACGGCCAGGGGCTTTTTCGGTGATGCACGCAAAAGTCAAACTTTTGGGAGTCACACCAGTAGAACTGGTAGATTACCTTTGGGGGTATTTAAATTGTTTTAACCGATTCTACTCTTTACTGTAGAGTTTTTGTTTTAACAATGGGCCACTTCCATGCGTAGCGAATAATTAGTAAAAGAAGAACGACTTCTACAGCAGCACCAAATATCATGTGAAGCCAAGCTTCTCCTGCCAAATTAAATAACGTGAAAGGAACATAAACCATAGCCACGATGATGTTTGTCCAGCGACTGATCTTAGCCGGCAAGCTAACAGAGAGGGAAATCATGAGAGCCGGAATCGTCACAGTGGCGAGTCCTGCCAAAAGAAATGCTTGAGTAATTTCAAATACAAATACCTTGCCTGCTAACAGATCTTCTAGTGAACCCGGCATAAATAAGTGGAAATAATCTACATAGATGTAGAGAAACATAAAACTCGCCCACAGTGCCGCAAGCTTCAGCTTTACATTGACCCCCACGTCTTCTAAATCATTCGGAGTAATTTTATCCGTATTCATTTTTTATTCCATTTTAGTTTATAAGTTATCATAATAATTCTTCCATTGGCACACCTAACGATTTCACAAAAAGTGAAAATTGGCGGAGAGGGGGAGATTCGAACTCCCGAGACCCTTTCGAGCCTGCCGGTTTTCGAAACCGGTTCATTCGACCACTCTGACACCTCTCCCTCTCATAGCATAGCCAAAACATCTTATCATTTTTTGATTTTTTAACAAAAAGTGCTATGATTTTCGCGTTCTGTTTTGTATTAACCTTGTATTAAGCTAATAGCTGAAACCCCGTCCGACCGGGTCATCCGGGCGGGCTAACAGCTACAAGCTAGTCCAAACGGCCCTATCGTCTATCGGTTAGGACACAAGCTTTTCAAGCTTGGAAGCGGAGTTCGACTCTCCGTAGGGTCATGATTATAAAAATGAGCTCGCTATTGCGAGCCATTTTTGTTCATGAACCTAAGTTTGTACTTGAGTGCGAACGTCGGAGAGTCGAAAAGGTTCTCCTATATTTTCGAAAAGAGTATCTTTGAGAAAATAGGAAATCTATACTGCTCCTGTAAGGAGAGACTCTCCGTAGGGTCACAAAATGTGTAAAGCAGGCAAACTGCTTTAACTGCGGGCGATTAGCTCTCGAAAAAACCCCACACAACGGACCTTATTTCATCATGGTATATAATCATAGTAATGAAACACGGCCCCAACAATAAGGATGTAGTTGAGATAGAAGAAAAAGGTTCATATTTTGAAATTGATCAAGAAGGCTTTGTAGTAAATCCAACATCCATAGACAAAGTACAAGATAAGTGGAAACCCGCGATAGAGGACGTCGTGTCAGCCTACAAGAAACATTATGGGGAGTATCTAAGGAGTGTCTATGTCCGCGGCTCCGCTGCAAAAGGCGAAGCAATAGAGGGGATTTCAGACTTGGACTCCTTTGCTTTTGTAGATTTGGATGAAAAAGATATTGAGAAAGAGTGGTTTAAAGAGGCAGAAAGAAGTTTGCGCGACAAATATTTTTTTATTAAGGGAATTGAATTCGGCGCCGACCCGTTAGTTATCGAGGGTAACGGGATTATTTTATTGAATCAGTCTTTATTGGTGTATGGAGAACCAGTAGATTTTCCTAGATTAAAACCGGGGCCTCAAATGGCTATTCACGCTAAGAAATTTGATAAGAGAATCAAGTGGTTTAGAGACAAATTGGAAAAAGAAAAAGATCCAGAAGATTTAGCGAAGGGTTGCGTCTGGGTTATGAAGCTTTTATTGAGAATGGGTTTTGAAATGACAATGGAACGATCGAAAATGTATACGAGAGATTTGTATAGGTGTTATGAAACTTTTTCAGAATATTATCCAGAAAAGGAGAAAGAAATGAAGGAAGTTTTGTACCTTGCCCTGAATCCGACCGCTGATAAAAAAGTAGTGCTGAGTATAATAGACAATCTTGGCGTATGGATGTCAGAAGAGAAAAAGAAGTATTTTAGTTAATTGTTAACACTTAGTTAGAAAATTTGAATACGCCACACGGATGGCGTATTCAAATGGCTTTAATTAGCCATTCTTAGTTGGTATTTTTTGTTTGTTCATTTGAATTAAAAGCTACCTATTACCGCCCCTTTACAAAGTAGAAAAAATATGATAAGGATAGGGGAGAAATTGCTCTTCGTCATCTATTCATTTTTTCTTTTTCAACTGGAGCCATGCTCCGAAGGAGGTAGAATGCGTTCAATCTTTGTGGTTCTCGCCTTGCTACTTTTGACCACTTCTGGTCTAAAGGGGCAGAGTACCCAAGCTCTTCATCCAGAGGACGCTGGGTATGCCATGGCACGTCACACACTCTCGAGTGGTGTCGAGTTCGCTCGATGCATTCGGGAGAACGACCGTACTTGTCTTCGGGCCACACCCGAAGAGACCCTCCATTCGTATCAGGAGGCCTTCCCAGAGCTTGGATTGAAGACCGTGGGGGACCTTGCCCTTCGCGCGGAGAGCTGGATTGTTGAACCTTGTCCGAGAGCATATGTCAGTCTGGCTCGGCTTAATCTGCCAAGCCGTACGATTGATTTCCTCTTCGCTCGGCAACTACGCGCTGGAGAGATGTGTTTTTTTGACACAAATCTCGGAGTGTATGTTGGATCCGCAGGATGCGGGAATGCCTTCAAGGACAAAAATATTGGGCGCGATCAGCCCGATCCCGTGAGCGTTCGTGCAGAAGTGTCTTTGACACTTGGCCAGACGATAAGGGACACTTTCTCACTGACCGTCATCCGCGGAACAAGGGTGAGTCTTGTGGGAGACGGTGAACACCGCAATATCTGGGTGGACACCACTTTCAATATTCCACGCCCATCTGCTTGGAGGTTCAGTGTTGTGGATACCACGGCACGAGCGGTCACGCCTCCACCTGCGAGGATTATCACAAACATCGTCAAGGACACTGTCTGGGTCAATGTACCCAGTACTGGTGGTGCCAAGAAGGGCGGATTCCCTTGGGGGACTATTGCGGGATTCGCCATTGGTGTCGGGGCTGGTTGGCTTGCAAATGAGCTCTCCATTGAGCACAAGTGCAAGAGTTGTAACCGAGATACTGGTGGGCCAGTTGACCCACCAAACAGAAAGGCCAGAGTCAGTTTGATCAGTGTTGTTTTCTGACCAAGCCAATTCTGGCGAATGAATAGGGAACAGGGGCCAGTGGAGCAATCCACCGGCCCTTTTCTATTTTTTATAATATGCGAAGAATGGACTTATCCACTTCTTATCCACGGTTCTTTAAATTTTTTAAAAGTTTGATTTCTAGGGTCTTTTGAGGTATGCTCGGCTTAGATGGTAGTTTCTTGAGTGGCGTATTCGAATCTATTGACTTTTGTTTTGTTGTCCTGTACAATACTGTCACGACGCTCTTTAAGAAGCAGACATGGTGGGTTTCAGATGTTTGTTTCTGATTCGCTTTTTATTTTGTTGATTTTTATCAATTTATTAAAAAAATAATAAACAAAAATATATGACCTCAATAATTCTCTCTCGAAGCGCTTTGAAAAGTAATATTTCACGCTTCGCGAGTCTCTCTCTTTCATTGATGATGATTTTCTCGGTTTTTAGTCCGGGAATTTTTCCCGTGCGTCAAGCACAGGCTGGGCCACCCGCGAAGATAAATATTTGTCACAAGAATGGTGATTCCGGAACTTGGAATGCTCTTAATATTGATAAGGATGCTTGGGACGAACACTCTAGTGCACACTCAGACCACGAAGATGATTATGTATATGCGGGACCAACAAAAGAAGATGGTAAGCCAACAAAAGAAGGTGATGATTGGTGTGCTAATAATACTCCACAGGATGATCCTCAAGAAATTCCTTCCATTAATCTTACGAAAACTGTTGTTTATAATTCAGAAAAGCAAAGCGCATCTTATACTATAAATTGGAGCGTTTCTGGTGCGGCGGTAGACAGTTTTATCATTACTGATACATTACCCAGCTGGACTGATGGAGTCGTAGGTACTATATCTCCAACACCTGACCCAGTACTCTTGTCTGGAGATTTAAATTTCGATTCAAATAATCCAACTGGTAACAGAATAATCGTCTGGGATCTTGGAGCCAAAGAGTCTGGCACAAATGGTCAAATAACTTTTAAGGTTGAGCTTTTGGCTAAAGAAACATGTGAAATTGCTCCAAATAAAGTTAGCGCCACAGGAACATATTCCGAAGGCGAAGTTTCTACAGGAGATGTATTTTCTGAGGACATAGATGTGAATGATGCTCACTGTGAAGACCCAGAAGATCCAGAAGAACCGGAAGAACCGAAAGATGATCCAGAAAATTCTTGCTTGGTTCCCGACATGCTTGAAGGTGAAAAAATAAATGAATTTGGGCTTTCCTTAGATGGTCCAGAGAAAAGCTTACAAAACATTCTCAATAACGCTAGCTATACCATAAATACGACAGCAGTTGGCAATGATACGGGCTATCAAGCTTGGAATGTCCCAATTGGTGTAACTTCAGTAACATTTACTGCAACGAAGATCGCTTCTATCGCTGGTTATACAAACACTCTCGGTTATTATGTCGATGATTTGACCAGTATAGTTCCCGTAGTTTATGGTGTTCCGACTGCTATAGATACTACATCAGCTTTCTCTATAGGTTTTGTTCTTATAAGTGATACTGGTTCTGTAATAAATAACTTTGCTACAGAAAAATTACTGAACCCTGGAGGAGATGACCACGCTGTCGTCTATAATCCAGAAGATAATACTTATGTAATTGCATTTGAGGATATTTCTCCTATTGGCTCAAGTGATAATGATTACAACGACCTAGTTGTTGAAGTAACAATTGATAGTTGCACGGAAGCTGTCCTTGTCTGTGAGGAAACTCAAGGAAGTATCGTGAGTGACGAAAATGACACCGTAACCTTCGTGGATGTGAATGGCGTGACGTCAATTCCTAATACTTCAGCAATACCCGTTTCTGTTGTCCCTGCAATTCAAGCCCTTGGTTCTGGAGTTTGGACAGCCGATGTTCTCGACGCTAATGCAAGGTGGATTTGGTCAGAAGACCCATATGATGCTGATTGGCAGGTTAATAAATGGGTAACTTTCACTAAGAACTTCACAATAGTAGGTGACCCACAATCTGCAAATCTAAACATTGGTTCTGATAATTCATATGAAGTATGGATAAACGGTGACCTTGTTGGTTTTGATGCTACTGAAAACAATCACTCAACTGCAGATGTTATAAGCATTCCAACAAGTTCTCTTAACAATGGTTCAAACACACTTGAAATCCGTGTAAAGAACTGGAAATTGCCAAACGGCGCAAAAGAACATAACCCCGGTGGACTTATTTACAATCTCTCATGGACTGCCGAGGATTGTGGAGACAATCCTCCTCATGACGATCCAGATCCAGATCCAGAGCATACATCCGAACTTATTGTCGTTAACCCTGATGATATGAAAGGGTGGGCATTTGCTCAAGAGACAGCAACGGGAAGCGGTTCTATGGTAACTGGTCCAGTTACGACACCTCTAGGTGTTGGAAGTGCAAACCTTGTAGTAGATAGCACGGGTGGAGAAATCCTTGGAGTTGCATATCCTGAAACCAGATTAGATGCAGTAACAGATCTTGAATATAGCACTTACCGAACTTCTGGCGGACCCGCACTCGCAATTGCTCTCCAGTTTAATATTGACGCTGATTTAACCGACGCAAATACAGCATGGCAAGGAAGATTGGTATACGAGCCTTATCACACTCAAACAGTTACTTCTGGAGGGTGGGAAACTTGGGACCCCATGAATGATAGTGCAGGAACTGGTACAGGAAACTGGTGGTTTAGCAACGGTGCACTAGCGGCTGGTCCTGGTCTCTGTGCCCAAGCAACACCTTGTACCTTCACGGAAGTTAAATCGGCATATCCAAATGCTGGAATCCATGCAACCCTAGGTGGAATAATATTCAAAGCTGGAGGGGGATGGGCTGGCGGATTTGACGGAAATGTAGATGAGTTTGTTATTATAGTTAAGACCATAGGACTAAACACTCACACAACAACGTATGACTTTGAACCAGTCCCTACAAACGATGACGGTGATGGTGATGGCGACGGAGGGGGTGATGGAGACGATTCTTCCGATCAGACAGAGGAAGAGGAACGAAGCACTCGTGTTAGGGGTGTAGCTGGTGCATCAAGCTCAAACGGTGGCGGTGATGATGATGGGGAAGTTCTCGGTGCTACCATAGAAGAACTTCCAGGACTTCCAAATACTGGAAATGGCGCACAGTCTCAAACTCTTATGATCACACTTTCTTTGATTCTCGCCCTTATTGCAGTTAACACTGTGGGCCTCAAGCTTTCAAAGAGGAATTAACAAAGTATATAAATATTAAAAGCATACAAAAAACCACCCCTCGACTAGCTCGGGGTGGTTTTTTGTATGAGGTATAATAGGTAGGAATGAAAAAAATAACTCTAATTCTATTTGGTTTTCTGTTTATCCTGCCTATATCTGTAGATGCCCTGCCTAATCCAGATGCAATTGTGGGTCTTGTTAACCAAGAGCGTACAAAAATTGGCCTGAATCCCCTGAAGGTTAATTATAAGCTAGTAGAGGCAGCGAAAACCAAGGCGGTTTCACTCGCCAAGATTGAAGATTTAAAACACACCAAATCAATAAATGGGGGATTATGGTGGCCTTTAATTGATGCTGGATATGTATATAGATTAGTAGGAGAGAATTTGGCACTTAATATTGAAATACCAGAAGAAGTGGTTTCAAGCTGGATGGGTTCTCCTTCGCATCGAGAAAATATACTTGAGCGTTCATTTGAAGACATCGGTGTTGCTGTGGCTTCAGGGTATTTTGAGGGTCTCCCAGCTTCTTATCTGGTGATGTATACCGCCACACCGAAGTCGGATAGGGTACTCGGTGCATTTTCAGAAAATAAAAAATCCGAAGAAGAGATTGTTAAAGAGCTGATGGACACAATAATTGCTCTCTTGAAAGAAATCCTCCTAATCCAAAAAAATCTCTATGTTTCATAAGTTCCATCTTTCGCCAATTTACAAGAAGCTTCTTTTGATTAATTCGGTTTTTATTATTGCTGTTTCACTTATTGTGTGGAGAGTTTCTATTCAAGAAAAAAGACCAGTAGTGCTTCCTATACCGCCGGAGTATGAAGTTCTCACTTCGTCTTCAACGCCACTATCTTTGAGTATCCCAATAATCAATGTAGAGGCGAATGTAGTATCGGTTGGTAAAACTCGTGGTGGTAATATGGCTGTGCCAGAAAAGTATGAAGATACGGGCTGGTATCGATATGGATATGGGCCGGGGACAGCTGGGAACTCTGTCATTGCTGGTCATTTGGACAATGGGGGTGGAAAGCCAGCAGTTTTCTATGATCTTGGCAAATTACGCATTGATGACAGGGTATATGTGACTAATGAGGCAGGGGAGAAGCTTGAATTTAAGGTTACAGGGATGTCTCTGTATGACTATAAGAATGCTCCTCTGGAGCTTATTTTTGGCCCTACAGACAAGATTCGGCTCAATCTTATAACCTGTGACGGGGTTTGGCTTCCGGCCGAAAAGATATACGATGAGAGGTTGGTGGTTTTCACCGAATTTGTGGGTATTGTAAATTAATTTGTTTTATGTTATAATTTAAATATAATGAAAACTGTGAAAAAATATCTTATACCAAGCGAGGAGAATCAATACAAACCACACCTTTTAAGAAAGGCGAGTCTTGCGGTGATCGCAACCTTGTCTGTGGCAATTTTTGCATTGGGCGTATTTCAGAACACTGTTTTTATGAAAAGTGATTTTCTCTCTGCTGTTATATCTCGTGTGCTGGTGGATTTGGCCAATGAAAACCGTGTTGAAAATAATCTAAATGGCCTTACCAGTAATCCAATGCTCGAAGAAGCCGCCAGGCAAAAAGCCGAAGACATGGCATCCAAGGGATACTTCGCACACAATAGTCCAGACGGCACCACCCCTTGGTATTGGATTAAAAATGCGGGATATAAATTTGCTTATGCTGGTGAAAACTTGGCTGTGAATTTTAGTGACTCCGAAGATGTGGATAAAGCTTGGATGAATTCTCCTGGCCACAGAGCAAATATTTTACACAGTAAATTTACTGAGATTGGAATTGCGACCGCCAGGGGAGAATATAAAGGAAAAAGTACGGTTTTCGTAGTTCAAATGTTTGGAAGGCCAATTGACGGCGACCGTATTGGAGAAGGCACGGCTTCGGCAGTGTTGGCTCAAGTTGATACCCAAGAACCGACGGCAGTGCCTCAATCTGGCTCCTCGGTGGCGGTTTTGGGGGAAGCATCAGAGACGGTATTGGCAGAATCTGCAGAGCGCATTGTCCCAATATCTCCAACAGAAACATATATTGAAATTGAAAATGCTGACCTTTTTGCCACACCCCAAGAAGAAGTAACTGTTGAAAATAGCGCCAGCCCAATTGAAGAGCTAGCTTCTCAACCAACTCGTGTTATCAATACTTTGTATTTAATAATTTCAGGAATACTGATACTTTCTATCGCTTTGGCTATAGGTATAGAAATGAAAAGACAGCATCCAAAGATTATATTAGCAGGATTCGTGCTTCTGGCATTCGTCCTCACCCTTATGTATATCTACCAAGGGCTTTTCTGGTCTCAAGTAGTTATAGTTTAAGAACCGTTTTTAGTTTTTAGTTTCAAGTTTTGAGTTACTAAAAACTGACGACTTAAAACTAAAAACTACTTCTCTATTTCGCGTGTAAATCCACATAGATATCCTCCAGTGCTCTAACCGCATCTCCGGCAGCTATATTATTTTGGTGATAGACAGAGTCTGTAGAATCTCCCGCGGCCCAAACCCCAGATATGGAAGTTTTTTGTGTCTTTGGATCTATGACAATTTGTCCGTATTTATTTAGGGGAAGTAAGTCTTTTACAAACTCTGTGGCTGGTATAAGGCCTATTTCTACAAAAACTCCACCAGCTGGCATTTCTGTAGTTATCTTTGAATTATCATCTTGGTAAACAATAGAGCTGACAAATTTATCTCCTTTTATTTCAATGGGCGTAGCATATTCAAGCGCTTTCATCTTTGGGTTAGACATAACCTTTTTAACTGTCACGGGGTCGGCTCTAAATGGACCGTGCGTCATTAGGGTCACACTTTTAGCATATGCCAAAAGCTGAGCAGCTGTTTCAAAGCCAGCATTTCCACCACCGATGACTACCACATCTTGTCCGGAAAATATTGGCCCATCGCAAGAGGCACAATATGTAATACCTTTATTTTCGAATTCCTCTGCTCCCGGGATGGTGAGCTTTCTTCTTTGACTTCCTGTGGCAATGAGAACAGTTTTGGCTTCGTACTCGCCCTTGTCAGTTTTTACAAGAAAGCCATTGTCAGTCTTTGAGACATTTTGTATGGTTTCGTTTTCTTTGACATCTACTATTTCTCCAGAATAGGCGAGTAGGTGATCTTTCAAAATTTTTGCCAACTCTGGTCCAGAGATTTTGACTGTTCCTATCCAGTTTTCAATGCCTTCTGATACGTTAGACTGCCCACCCCACTCTTTTGTAATGAGGACGGTTTTGAGCTGTTTTCTTGAGGCATAGACTCCGGCAGATACTCCCGCTGGTCCCCCGCCCAAAATTGCTAAATCGTACATAAAAGAATAATGAATAATGAATAATGAATGTTGGTAAAGGATAACATATCAGGGTTGGAGAATGAAGAATGGAGGAGATATGCAAATACATAGGTTCCACCTCTGTGCTTACGTACATTGACTATCTAAACAGTCAACTCCGTCGTTCGTGAACGACGGGGCTAGTAAAAAGTAAGTAAAAAGAATGGCTCAGATTAGCCATTTGAATACGCCATAGGGTGGCGCATTGAAACATGGGCCTCTCTGGTACTTTTCTAACAAATACATAGGACTACCCTATGTACATAGGGTAGTCCTATGTATTTGGGATTTGTTTGAAATCTCGACCATTTGTATGTCGTCCTTAACAAATCACATTTGTACGATATATCGTACAAATAGTTCTAAGTTGATAGTTTTGAGTTTTAAGAAGAGTCTTTCGTTTTACTAAAAACTACCAACTTAAAACTATTCCACTATTTCAGCTTTGACCTCCTTAAAAATGCAGGCACAGCTCCCCAATCATCTTCTTCAGTGTCTTCTGGCTTTGGTGCTACTGTCGCCTGTGGCTCTGGCTTTTTGTCGTCAGCTTTAGCATCTTTAGAACCAAAGACGGGCATACTGTTGTGGATTCTTCCTTTCTTATCATCAGCTCCTGCGTCTTGTTGGAATAAAGTTTTCTTGACCATATTGTCTGGGAATCCAGATGCAATAACGGTGATTTTTATTTCTCCCTTTTTAAGTTTTTCATCTCGGACAGTTCCGAATATGATCTTGGCATTTGGGTCGACAGATTCAGTGATAACCTTGGCAGCATCTTGAATTTCAAACATAGTGAGATCGTCTCCACCAGCAATTGAGAAGAGGACACCCTTGGCGCCAGCAATAGAGATTTCAAGAAGTGGGGAATTGATAGCTGATCTTGCAGCTTCTTCAGCGCGCTTTTCTCCAGTGGCGTATCCAATACCCATGAGGGCGGCACCAGCATTTTCCATAACTGCACGAATGTCCGCAAAGTCTATATTGATAAGTCCTGGTGTAGTAACAAGGTCAGATATTCCTTCTACAGCTTGACGGAGGATATCATCACACATTGCAAAAGCGTTTTTAGCAGTAGTGTCTTTGTCTATAGTAGAAAGTAGTCTATCGTTTGGGATGATAATAATGGCGTCCACAGACTGCTTAAGTTCCTCGATGCCTTGTTCTGCGATTCGCATTCTCTGGAGACCCTCAAAGAAAAAAGGCTTGGTGACAACGGCAACAGTTAAGCATCCAGATTCTTTGGCTGTATGAGCAACAGCCGGCGCCGCCCCAGTTCCAGTACCACCACCCATACCACAAGCTATGAATACCATGTCGGCACCTTTTATAGATTCTTGGATTTCTTCTTTTGTTTCTTCAGCAGCGCGTTTTCCGAGCTCTGGATTCATACCGGTGCCGAGTCCTCGAGTGAGGTTTTTACCGATATGTATTTTTTTCTTAGCCAAAGAGTGGTGGAGGTCTTGTGCGTCAGTGTTTACAGCGATGAAGTCAACTCCGCGTACTTTGGAGTTGATCATATGGTTGACGGCATTCTTTCCAGAGCCACCAATTCCAAGGACTTTGATGCGAGCGAATGCTTCAACTTCAGGTTTAATTTGGGGCATAGTGTTTTTCGGGTAAATAATCTTGAATAAGGCTGATAAGCAGAGGGGGGGGGAAATAGAGCTCCCTGACCCTCTATACTTAGTAGAGCCATAATAGCAAAGCCATAAAAAAAGGGAAGAATCTTGACGAAAAAGTGGTACCGTGTCCTATTATGGCAGAAAAGGTCTCAGAGAATTTTTTAGTTTATTAGAAATTGCTCTTATGATATTTAAAGGGTTTTTTAGGATTGTTCCACCGCTATCTTCTTCTTGAAGTCCGAGAATACAGAGGCCAAGAGCTACGGCAAAAAGCGCATCTTTAACTTTACCCTTTTCTTTCTCTGGAAAATTAAGATGGGCCACTCGAGATGGAAGTTTGAGTGATGCTTTTGCGAAATCTTCAATGGTGCCAATCGAAGACCCTCCACCAGTGATGATAATGCCTGCTGGTAGTAGTCCGTTGCGCCCAATTTTTTTCAAATGTGCGTCAATCAATTCAAACATATCAGATAATCTGGCTCCAATGATTTCATCTAGTCTTTTTTTTGGATAAGACGAGTGGGTTATGCCTCCATGTTTTAGTGTTTCGGCTTCTTCGAGCGGTATGCGTAGCCCTAATGCTATATCGTTTGTTATATCATTTGATCCTAAGGGGAATACTTCCAGAGAAATAGGAATATTATTTTCAAAGACAACAATGGAGATTGTTTCGGATCCAATGTTTGCTAGAACACACCCAGCAATTTTCTGGGCCTTGGTAAGTGTGACGAAACTTGCGGCGATGGGAGAAGCTACCACATCTATAACCTCAATTCCCGCTTCTTCAACGGCGTCTACTAGATCTTTTAGATGATTTTCAAGGCTCGTAATAAAAAGGGCTTTCACTTCTAGTTTCATTCCCTTAAGCCCTAAAGGGTGATTACCCAGAACTTCTTTTCCATCCACACGATACTTTATCGGTATGTCATAAATTATACGTCGATTTTGGGAGAGGGCAGTAGGGATCGCTTCACGTGACAAGTCCATTACTTTTTGGGTATCAAGTTCAGTAATTTCAGAATCAGCTCGAGAAATAATGGTGGAACCGGTAGAGACAACACTTGAAAGGCCAACTCCGCCGACGGATATATAAGCTCTTTTTATCTGGATTCCAGATGTTTTTTCTGCTTGAGATACAGCCATCTTTAGACCTCGCATAACTTCGCTGGGATTGACTATATAGCCATGCCGAAGACCCCTTGACTCCGCAAAGCCTGTTCCAAGTATTTTCGGATGACTCAGGTCTTCATTGTGGTCTTGCTCAGCAACAACCACCTTGATCTGATAGGTTCCGATATCTATACCAACTGAAATATTTCGGGACATAGGGGGGGTAGAATACAGAATAACAGATAGAGATTATTTATTATCTCCTGTCCGTAAAAAATTGAGATTTTTAAATGTTAAAATGTTTTCTCAATTTTTTTTCTTCACTCTCCATTCTACTACCGTGTGTCATTCCTTTCAAATGAAGCAAACCGTGGATAAAGAGAAAACCAACAAATTGGTAGTAAGTATTTTTGAAAAGGGTAGCTTCTTTTTTTGCTTTTTTTGAGCAGATAAATATTTCACCCTCTTTTTTTGAAAGTGGAAATGACAAAACATTGGCTACCTTGTTCTTCTCTCTATATATTCGATTAAGGTTTTTAGATTTTGTTTCACCTATGAATACTAAAGATAGATTGTAGTCTTTTCCTAAGGTGGTGTTTTTGATCTCAACAAAAGGCAAGCGTGGAAGCTTGCCTTTTGTTTTGTTTATTAGAGAAAATGTATCTGAATTATCTCCTTTTTCTGTTATTTGTTCTGCCATTTTCTGGTATTTTACCAAGCTTGATTTGTTCTGCAATTTCTACTTTCCTAGCAAGCTTTTTCATAGTTTTCTTGTGCTTCACTGCTTCAGAAACATTTCTGCTCGCATATCTAATGCTTCTGACACGAGGAAGAACCCCAGATCCTTGCACGCGCTTAGTAAAGCGACGTAGGAGTGACAGGCCACTTTCGTTTTGATTTCTTTCTACTTGAACATTTATCATAGGTCGTAAATACTAGCAGTATAAAGAAGGGAAGTAAAGAGGGGGAATGGGTAGCTTTTAGGCGATCAGTAGATCGTGCCGGGAGGCGTAATTAGGTTTTAGCTGTTAGTCGATCAGTAGATCGTGCCGGGAGGCGTAACTGGTTTTTAGTCCCGACGTAAGGTCGGGACTAAAAACCTTAAGGTTCGGAACATATTTGTACGATATATCGTACAAATAGTTTTGAGTCCCGACGCAAGGTTGGGGTGAATAGTTAGCCCAGACGATTCTGTCGGGCGACCTTGCGTCGGGACTGTCAGGTTTTAGCTTATAAAACAAAAGACTCTCCCACAAAAAAACGTGTTGACCTGCAGATTTTACCTAACTCTGACGACCGTCAGAGTTAGGTAAAATGAAAGTAAATAGAAATAGTTTAGAGTTTTTAGCCCCGACAGAATCGTCGGGACCAAAAGCCAGTTACGCCTTCCGGCGCGATCTACTGATCGACTAAAAACCATCGACTTAAAACCATTCCCCTATTTCAATTTTTTCAAATATCCAACTAGGCTTTCTACAGGTACAGTTTCTTGGGCCCTTGTGCTCATATCGCGTACCGTAACGGTGTGGTCTATTGCTTCTTTTTGTCCAACTATTAAGACATATGGAACCTTCATATTTTCAGCAGAAGCAAGCTGGCTTCCAAGTTTATCTTTAGAAAGAGAGTGTGCGACTTGGATATTTGCTTTTCGCAGTCTTTCAAGAAGGGGGAGAACGCAGAGTTTTGCGCCGAATGCCAACTGAATCAAATATAATTTCGGTCTTAAATTTGGTCTAACCTGAGTTTTTTTAGCTTTTTTCTTACACACAACTGTTGATCCACAGGCTGGGAGTTCTTTTCTGAATCCAATCTTTTTGGAAAGTCGGGAGTATCCATATCCCTGAGCCAAGATTGGGGCATCAACACCAGAACCGTCTCGTATTTCAAAAATGGTGTGGGAACAAAAAGCCGGAGCGCCAATGAGTCGGTGTGATATTTGGTAAGGCACATCAAAAGCTTCTATATATTCTAAAACTTCTTGGAAGCGTATTCGTGATTGCTCTGAAAGAAAACTTAGTGATTTTGGTGACTGTTCTTGGATAGACGAATGTTTCTCATCCATACTTCGCAAAATATCAAAGATATCTTTCTTGGCCATTTTACGTATATCGGCAGGGAAACCATTCATGTGTTTTCTAACAAAACCAGACACGGTCCGCTCAAACTCAGAAACAGAATCTCTGTCTCCGATACTATTCATATAGATTGTAGAATTAGTAAATCCTTCGTCCTCAAGGATTGAGAGGGTGGAGCGTATAAGTAAGGCCTCGGCAGCACTGCTTTCAAGTCCCAAAACTTCGAGTCCCACTGTCAGATCCCCAGTTTTTTTAGCATATGTTCCGTTAATTGGTTTTTTGTACGCCAGAAGGGTGGGTGGTGGTCCACCTGCATCTTCCCATTCTTCATATGTTCTAAGGATTGCTATTTTTTCTAATGCATCAAATACAAAAGGTGATATGTCTTGAATGGTTTTCGGATCATAATGAGGGTCTTTCAGTGATTTGAGTTTTTGCAAATCTTCCCTTGTAACTTCTGGTGTTCGTATTGGTATAAAGCCAAAATAAAAAGCCGTTTCAAATGGTTTTTCAAATTCTCTCAGAGCGTGGACCACACCTTGGATGTTTTTTGACGAAGAATAATTCTTTGTCGTCATAATTATTTTTTTAAGACAATATCATTCGCATGATTGCCGGGAAACAAAGAGATTTTATTTAAAGGAAAGAGTCGAGCTATTGGTCTGCCAATAATATTTTCTTTTGGTACAGGTCCCCACAGACGTGAGTCAGCGCTTCCTAAGCGGTTATCTCCCATGACAAAATATTCCTCACTCCCTAGTGTTGTCGTGAAATTCTCAATTTTTTCAAACTCGATGTATTCTTCTATTAGCGCCAGCCCATCTGAATTTTCGTCGTTAATAATGGTGACTTTACCACTATTAATTTGAACAGTTTCACCCGGTAGGCCGATGACTCTTTTTATAAAATACCAACTAGGGTCTTTGGGGTATTTGAATATTAATACCGATCCGCGCTTTGGCTCTTCAAAACGATATGTTAATTGGTCTACTATTAAGTATTCACTGTTCTTAAAGGTTGGGTTCATAGAAGCCCCGTTCACTATATATGGCTGTGCTACAAATATGCGAAATGGAACAACTATGAGGAGGGCGATAAGGGCAAATTCTATAAGCTCTCGGAAAAAACCCTTACTTTTTTGCTGATCTACGTTTGGTGAGAGTTGATCAGGTTTTTTTTCTCCCGCTTCCTTTGAGAGGTTAGGAATGTCGGTGTCTTTTTGCTGGTATGGAGGCATAGAAATTTTTACTGTGTGCATTGTAGTACAGAAGAGCATTTGACAGCAATGCTTTGGTTGGGTTCTTGTGAGTAATTTTCTTTTATAGAATAGTGTTCCACCATTTGCTACACTAGTGTTATGTATACAATTGTAGGATTAGGAAATCCTGGAAAAGAATATGAGAATACTCGGCACAATACGGGGCGGATTGTTTTAGCCAAATTTTTGAAAGATTTTTGCGATGAATTTGAGGATTCAAAGAAACATAAAGCGCTAGTTGCCAAGGGTGGTATTGGGAAGGAAAAGATTATGGTTCTTTTTCCAGAAACCTTTATGAATAAATCTGGCGCAAGTGTAGTGACGGCGGTTTCAAGTGTCAAAAAGGCTGAACAGCTGGTTGTTGTTTATGATGACTTAGATTTAGGGCTTGGTTCTATGAAGATTTCATTTAACCGCGGGTCTGGGGGACACAGGGGAGTGGAGTCAATTATTCGTGGTTTGAAAACAGAGGCTTTTGTTAGGGTTAGAATTGGTATCAGCAAGACAACTCCAAGTGGAAAAATAAAAAAACCAAAAGGAGGCAAAGAGGTAGAAAAGCATATTTTGGGGAAATATTCTGCGAAAGAAATGGATGTTCTGAAAAGGATTTCTAAAAAAGCCTCTCAAGCTATTGAAGCGATTGTTATTGATGGTAGGGAAACAGCAATGACTGTTTTTAATAAATAGGGGAGCAGTTAAACAGTTTCAAGTCGATCAGTAGATCGCGCCGGGAGGCGTAACTGGCTTTTAGCCACGACATTTTAGTCGGGCGACCTTGCGTCGGGATTTTAAGAGAAGACTGATACAAAAGAAAGGCAAAAGGAAAGGACGAGCTGAGATTAGAACCCCAACTCGCCCCCGATTGTTCCAAGTTCACGATGCCTCTTGCTGTGGGGTGATACCCAAAGAGAATAGGGCACAGGCTTTGGTTGCCGCCAGATCTTCCAATGTGTGCCCATTTGCCACTGAGTTGTCGACGAAGTTCTGAAGTCTGGATGTGTAGTCAGCATACATCACCATGTGGTTCCCAATCACGAGAAAGACCTCCTTGTAATGAAACAGAATGGAGGTGAGCTCTGGATAATAGCCCCAGCAGAGGTCGCGGAAGAACGCTGTACTGCCTTGTCCTCTCTGTTTCTCGATTGATTCTATGAAGGTTGGGAAAATCAGCAGGTGTAGATCCTCCATGCTGACTGGCATCAATCCACCTTCTTCCAAGTTGAGAAGAAGGATTAACACCAAGTCGCGCTGGTATAAATCAATATTTTCCCTTGAGCTGATACGCATAGAGCCCCCATTGGTTGGGTATGCATGAGCGGTTCTTTTTTTATTTTATACTTGGGTTTTTAAAATGCAAATCCTCCACCACTTGGACGTGGTACGTCCAAGTACTCAAAATCCCGACGCAAGGTCGGGATTTTGACAGAATCGTCGGGGCTGAGAACTTAAAACTATTTACGCCTCACGGCGCGATCTACTGATCGACTATTTATTTGCTTCAGTAAATGAAAGCGCCATCTTCTGTTCCTTTGGATCAAATAGGGTAATTTTGAAATCGTATGTTTTTCCTAGTTCAAGTTTTTCTCGAAGCTTCTCTTCAGAACCGAATTCAGAAATGTGCACTAGTCCAGCGACACCTTCTTCAATAGATGCCAAAGCACCATGTTTGTTGAATTTTATGATAACTCCTTTTACAAGGTCATCTTTTTTATATTTTTTCTCAGCCTCTCTCCAAGGATTTTCTTTAAGCGCCTTGATTGAAAGAGAAATCTTCCCATCTTTAATATCAATAACTTTCACTTTTGCCTTATCTCCAACTTTGTAAAGGGTCCGTGGGTTTTCTACAAGTGCCCAATCAATTTCAGAAATATGGACGAGTCCTTCAAGGCCTTCCTCCACCTTAACGAAGATACCAAAATCTACAATGCCAGTAACTTCACCCACTAGCTCATCTCCCAAGGCGTACTTATCTACAATCTGTTCCTTGTCCTTACTTTCTGGACTTTTCTCGGAGAATATAAGTTTTCCTTCTTTGGGGATTGCCGCAATGATTGATACAGAGATTCGTTCTCCAACGAGTTTTCTCAATTCTTCTACAATCTTGTCTTTGTCTCCATCAGATACGCGGGGATAGTGTTCTGGTTTTAATTGAGAAGCGGGTAGAAATCCTTGTATTCCTTGCCAAGCTAGAATAAGGCCTCCCTTATTTGCTTCTTGAATAGGAAGATCAAAGATAGTTCGATCTCGTATAGCGTCTTCAGCCTCACTCCAGATGAGTGCTTGTCGCGCTTCTTTGAGAGAAATTTCAATGTAGCCGTCCTTATTGTCCAAGGCGACTACCTTTCCTGCGACTGAGTCCCCGACATTTACCTTTCGGATAATATCGCGAGCATTAATGTATTCGCGTCCAAATATGATACCAGTACCAAATGGCGGTATGTCTATATAAAGTGCTCCCTTATCAATACCAATGACAGTACCTTCAACAAGATCATCCACCGATGGGGGATTTGGGGCATCTTCTAAAAGAGCAGTCATCACACTTTCTTTTTTCGGTTTTTCGTCGTCTTCAACCTCTTCTTCTTCTGTTAAAACCTTTTTTATTTCTTCTGTCATTTTGCTTTGCGATTCGTTTTGCATATTGCCAAGGCTTCCTTTTCTCCTACGCAAGGTTACGAATCACCTAATAAATTGATAAAAAACAAGTCTTGACCATAAAGACAAGACGGAGAGGATGATATCTCAAAAATAGCAAAAAGGCAACAAAGCAGAAGGCCCCCCGTCGCGTTAGCGACGGGGGGCCGATGTTTTGCGTAGTGGCACCTACCATCCCGTTGGTTTCGGCCGTAGCTTACTCCCAGATTGGGTACATGATGCCATGGTTGCTTCAGTTCCTCCTTTCCACCTGTAGGCGTCACGGGTTTTTGGGCCGGATTGCCTATTCGATTGATCCGGCAAAGGTCTCTGCGGACTTGACTTTGGTGCTACTGTCGCTTGAATGAGAAGAAGAAGGGAACTAGGCCATATATACCACCACCTCCTTCGGGCCTTGCAAGGCACGGGTTAAGGGTGAGCAGTAACCATCTACCCTTAATCATAGCATATACAGTTTTTTTGTCAAGTGTTTGAAAACGACACCGAATACGCCCATTTAGGGCTTTATTTTCCTTACAGTTATGCTATTATGTCGCCATGATTATCTCGTATCAGGGTGTGGAATCTATAAAAATCCAGTTTGGAGATACCGTGGTTTCTTATAATCCAGTATCCAAGGATTCAGATTTTAAGCCAACCCGTTTTGGTGCAGACATTGCTTTGATCTCTCTTAATGACCCAGATATGAATGGTGTAGATTCGGCGACCCGTGGAGATCGAGCCCCCTTTGTAGTAAATGGCCCTGGTGAATATGAGATTGGAGGAATTTTCATCAGAGGTTTTTTGTCTCGCTCAAATTATAAGGGAAAAGATAGAATTAATACGGTTTATCTTATGAACCTCGAGGGTATGAATCTTTGTTTTCTTGGGGCCATAGGTTCGAGTGATTCATTAGATGCCTCTGCCAAAGAAGCATTTGATGATGTGGACATAGTTTTCGTGCCAATTGGTGGAGACGGCGTTCTTGACCCATCAGAAGCCAATAGTATTGCAGTGGAGCTCGAACCGTCCATCATCATTCCAATTCATTTTGGTGGTGAGCTTTCAAAAACTGCACTCAAAATATTTCTTAAAGAAGCGGGGGATGAAGAAGTAAGACCTGTTGATAAGTTGACTATAAAAAAGAAAGATTTGGAGGGGAAAGAGGGTGATGTTGTTGTATTATCAGAGGTATAATATTACCACTATGTATCAATACATTTCAGAGCTTCGAAAAAAACCAGATCACCACAAGCGTCGTTTTGCACTTGCCGCGGCCGGCGCTATTACAGGAATGATTTTTATCGCTTGGGTTTCTGTTCTCTTGCCACAGAATACCAAAAGAGTAATAGCAGAAGATTCTTCTTCAGGTGGAATTACCCCGATTTCTTCTCTAAAAAATAGCGCCGCACAGGTGGTGACTGCTACGCGAGAACTTTTTTCAAATACTACTGCAAATTTAGATTTTGAATCTGAATATAACAAGATGAAAGCGCAGGTGGAATCTGGTGAAATTCGCTTCGTCCCAGATGATCCGACAAATCAGTAATAAGCTCAACATTTGATGGCAAAAAAACAAGACAAAAAAGGAGAAAGTACTCCCCAGCCTTTGGAACCACGAGTAAATGTGGTGTCTAGAAGTATTGTGACAGAGATGAAAGAGTCATTTATTGACTATGCGATGTCAGTTATTACTGACCGCGCCCTTCCTGACGTTCGTGATGGGTTAAAGCCTGTTCATCGTAGGATTCTTTTTTCTATGAATAATATGGGCCTTTCTGCCAGTGCAAAGTTTCGTAAGTCAGCGACGGTAGTTGGAGATGTACTCGGAAACTACCATCCGCACGGCGACACCTCTGTCTATGATTCTATGGTGAAGATGGCACAAGATTTTTCTACTCGGTATCCGTTAGTTATTGGTCAGGGAAACTTCGGCTCAATTGATGGAGATAATGCGGCAGCATATAGATATACAGAAGCAAAGATGTCTAAACTTGCGAGCGAGCTTTTGAAAGACATTGAAAAAGAAACTGTAGATTTTCGTCCAAACTATGATGGTACAAAAAAAGAACCAATTGTTCTTCCTGCAGCCGCTCCTAATCTGCTTTTGAATGGGACACTTGGCATTGCTGTTGGCATGGCGACAAATATACCGCCACACAACCTAAGGGAGCTCTGCGATGCTGTGGCTTATCTGGTAGATAATAAGGGTGCAACAACCGAAGATCTTTTGCAGTTTATAAAAGGCCCCGACTTCCCTACTGGCGGAATAATTTTTAATCAAAAAGATATTCATCATGCTTATGCTACTGGTCGTGGTGGAGTGGTAGCGCGTGGAGTGGCCGAAATCAATGAATCAAAACTCGGCAATTTCCAGATTATTATTACTGAGATACCATATCGGGTTAATAAGGCAGACCTCATTACAAAGATTGCTGATCTTGTTCGTGACAAGAGGATCGAGGGAATTAAGGGTCTTCGTGATGAGTCCACAAAAGATATACGCATTGCCATTGATCTAAAGTCTGGTAGCCAACCACAAAAAATATTAAATCAACTTTACAAACACACTCAACTTGAAGAGTCTTTTCACTTCAATCTTGTCGCTCTGGTTAATGGCATTCCTCAAACACTTTCGCTCAAAACCATTCTCACTGAGTTTGTTTCTCATAGAAACGAGGTCGTACGTCGTCGCACAGAGTTTGACCTTAGGCGGGCACTTGATCGCGAGCATATTCTTTTGGGGCTGAAGAAAGCACTTGATCATATTGATAAGATTATAAAACTTATTCGTGGATCAAAGACCGTTGACGAGGCACATAAGGGCCTTATGAAAGAATTCAAGTTTTCCGATCTTCAGGCCACAGCGATTCTTGAGATGCGCCTTCAGAAGCTCGCGGGTCTTGAAAGGAAGAAAATTGAAGACGAGCTAAATGGAGTTCAAGACCTCGCCACTGAGCTCAAGGGCATTTTGGCAAATCCTAAAAAGATTCTTTCCATTATTAAAAAAGAACTTTCTGATCTACAAGAAAAGTATGGTGATGAAAGACGAACCAAGGTCGTCAAGCATGGGGCACAAGTCTTTTCTATTGAAGATTTAATACCAGATGAAGAAAATGCCCTTGTTCTAACAGCTGGAGGATACATTAAGAGGACAAATCCAGGAGAATACAAAGCTCAAAGGCGTGGTGGAGTGGGTGTTATAGATTTGAATACTAAAGAAGAAGATTTTGTCACTCATTTCCTCACTACCTCTACTCACAGTGATCTGCTTTTCTTTACTGACAAAGGGAAGGTTTATCAGATAAAAATGTATGACATTCCCGAAGGAAAGAGGGCCACAAGGGGGAAGTCAATTATGAACTTCATCTCTTTGAGCAGTGAGGAGAAGGTTACATCTATACTCTCTGTACCAAAGCAACAAAAGACCAAAGAGGGAACCTCTCTTGTTATGGTTACTAAAAACGGCCACGGTAAAAAAGTGTCTGCAAAGAATTTTTCTGATGTTCGCTCAAGTGGCATAATCGCTATCAAGCTTGCTCCGGATGATCTATTGGTTTCCGCATCTCTTTCTGACGTTGGTGACAGTGTTGTTATTGTCTCTAACAATGGACAGTCTATTCGTTTCAGTGAGAGCGATGCTAGGGAAATGGGGCGCAATGCTGCCGGCGTACGTCTTATGAAACTTGGTAAGGGTGACAGTGTGGTGGCTGCTCAGGTGGCCAGAAAAGAGACTGTTGGTCCGAAGCTTTTAGTTGTTTATGAGAATGGATATGGAAAAAAGACTGACCTGTCTGAATATAAAATTCAAAAGAGGGGTGGCTCTGGTATTAAGACTGGAAATGTGACTACCAAAACTGGAAAAGTCATCGCTTCGGCCGTAGTAAGTGAAAATGAAGAAGAACTGGTGGCCATCTCAAAGAAAGGGCAGGTAATACGTACATCTATTGAAGAAATACCAGAACTTGGTCGCCAGACTCAAGGTGTTCGGGTTATGAAACTTAGAGAGGGGGACGGTCTCGCATCTCTCATCTGTTTTTAATTTAAACTTCATCACTTGGAGGTGCTCTACCCAAGTGGTGAAGGCCGTCTGTGTATAGCTCGTTTTATGAATGGGGTATAATTACTCTATAAATAAGATGATTTAGGTTATCTTGTCTGCTAATTTTTTTATGTTTTCTGATCCATCCAAAAATATAGAACAGCTGGAGCTAAAGCTTGGAGAAAGCGTCGCTGATTTTGGTTCAGGCTCTGGTCACCATAGTTTGGTTATGGCTAGTGCCATCGGAGAAGGTGGCGTTGTTTACGCCATAGATATTCAAAAAGATTTACTATCAAGACTAAAAAAAGAAGCTTTGGCTAATGGGGTTTCTAATATTGAGGTGGTTTGGGGTGACCTAGAAAAGCCATCTGGAAGCCGTCTTAAAGATGGTGCGGTGCAAGCCGTCGTGATATCAAATCTTATGTTTCAAGTGCCTGATAAGGTAGCTTTATCTAAAGAAGCTTTTCGCGTACTTTCTCCAAAGGGAAAGGTCCTTGTTGTAGATTGGTCCGATTCATTTGGGGGGATAGGTCCGCAAACGAATATGGTGTTTGGAAAAGACAGCGCAAAAAAGCTTTTTACTGAAGCTGGTTTTGTCTTTGTCAAAGAGATTTCAGTTGGGGAGCATCATTATGGAATAATTCTTTCAAGGCCATGAACATGAGCAAATTTCAATTGATTTTGACGGGGGCATTTGGCGTTTTTATAATCGTTGGCATTTTGGCTTTTGCTTTTTTCCGTGGAAGTGGCGGGGATCAAGTACAGGTGACTGTATGGGGTACCGTTCCACAACAGATATGGAACAATACTTTTTCTCAGACAGAGCTTTCTAAAGATAAGTTAGTAAAAATATCTTATGTAGAAAAGACACCAAGCTCATTCCAGCAGAGTTTCATAGAGGCCCTTGCCGATGGGCGTGGACCAGATGTCGTATTCCTTTCTCACGAGGAACTGTTTAAAAACAGCTCTAGACTATTTCCAATACCGTATCAAACATACTCAGAGCGAGATTTTAAGAATACTTTTGTAGAAGAAGCCGAGCTCTTTCTTCAATCTGATGGAATACTGGCGTTTCCAATGCTCATTGATCCCCTTGTTATGTATTGGAATCGTGATATTTTCACCAACAATAGTCTATCGTCCCCACCGGCTTTTTGGGATGAGTTCTACACTCTTTCTCAGAATCTCACACAGAAAGATGGTGCATTTAATATATTGAAATCAACCGTAGCTTTGGGTGAATATTCTAATGTAGACAATGCCAAAGACATTGTTAGCACCCTTATTTTTCAAGCTGGTGGTTTAATTATCAAGAAAGATGTTAATCGTAGCTTTAGCACGCTCCTTGATAATTTTGGTCTTCCTGTAGCCCCAGCGACAGCGGCCCTTACTTTCTATACTGAATTCTCAAACCCAGCCAAGCCGTTCTATTCATGGAATCGGTCACTTCCGTCATCTCAGAATATGTTTACATCTGGTGATTTGGCTATTTATTTTGGGTTTTCCTCGGAACTTGATACTCTACGGCTGAAGAATCCAAATTTAAATTTTGATGTCTCTGTTCTTCCGCAGTCAAGGACTGGGCAAAGAAAGATAACCTTCGGTAGAATGCATGGTTTGGCGATTGTAAAAAGTGCCAGAAATATTTCCGGGGCCTATTCTGCTATTGTAAATTTAACTTCGTCGCCAGTAGTTCAAGTGTATGTCTCTAATCTCAAAATGCCCCCCGCCAGAAGGGATCTATTGACGAGTCGTCCTAGTGATGGTTTTTCTCAGGTATTTTTCGACAGTGCTCTATGGGCCAAGGGCTGGCGTGACCCAGACTCACTTGTAACAAATAAGATATTCAAAGATCTTATTGAAAACATTACAGGTGGAAGAACCCGTTTTGAGCAAGCACTAGCTCGTGCCCATCAAGAACTTCAGAATCTCTTACAAAAATGAAAAAAACACTTATATTTTTATTAGCGTTTTTATTTCTTATTTCTCCGATTTTTGTTTTTGCCCAGCCGAGTCTGATTATTTGCAACGAAGAATCAGGTTCATCGTTTACCAATGAATGTGGTTGGGATGATTTAGTTCAACTAGCACAAAATTTTATAGATTTCCTGATTTACTTGGCGATCCCATTGGCGGCCCTGTCTTTTTCTTATGCTGGATTTCTCATTATGACAGCAGGAGGGAATCAAGGGCAGAGAGACAAGGGCAAGGATGTATTTGTAAAGGTGGCCAAGGGTTTAATATTTATGCTTGTAGCATGGCTTATCGTGGATCTGATTTTGACCGCACTGTTGTCAGACGATAGCTACTCACTTCTTAACTAATTATTGTTATAATATGAAAAGTATGAAATTAAAGACATTCGCCATTCACGCATTATGTTTCTCATTCGTTTTCTTTCCCCTGCTCGCTTTGGCAGATAACCACCAGAACCAAGGCCCGACCTCTCTAACAGGGAATGAAGGTCCAGATCCACCAATTAGTATTACAATACCCAACCCCATTAGAGGAGCTGGAACTATTTATGAATTTATTTCTCTAGTTATAAATAATATTGTCCTTCCATTAGGCGGGGTGATTGCCGTGCTTTATATTATGTATGCTGGTTTTCTACTTGTAACAGCAAGGGGAGATGAAACTCAGATAAAAGATGGCAAAAGGGCTTTCACTAACGCCGCCATTGGCACAGCTATACTCTTAGGTTCTTGGGTCATTGCTTCTGTTATTGAGACCACCATAAATCAACTTAGAGCTCCATGATTAGATTTTCCTCTTTTTTTCTAATACTGATTTTTTCCTTCTCAGCATTCTTTCCTATGCCAGTTTTTTCTGCTTGTCCATCACCGATTCCTCTACCACCAGCCACTTTTTCTGAAACACTCTGTCTTTTTACAAGCTTCCTCACCAGCCTTTTTCCTGTAATTGTCGGGGCGACACTCCTTGTGTTTTTTTGGGGCCTTGCAAGGGTGATTCGAGGCTCAGGTGATGAAAAGGTGATTGAAGAAGGAAAGAACCTTATGAAATGGGGGATATTGGCTTTGTTTGTTATGGTCTCCTTTATTGGTATTATAAATTTAATTACTGGGGATTTATTTGGTCAGCCAATTAGTGCCATACCGCAGTTTCCAGAGAGAATAAGTCCATGAGCACCCTACAAGAATTTGTCACTGCTATTGGTGGGTTGATAAATCTACTTTTGCCACTTTCAGTTGGGGCCGCTTTGCTGTTCTTCTTTTGGGGTTTGGCTATTTTTGTTAGAGACAGTGGAGATGGCAAGAAGACGCCAGAAGGAAGGCAAAAAATGATTTGGGGGGTAGTTATCTTATTCGTAATGGTTTCTGTTTGGGGGATAGTTAGGTTTCTCCAAGAGGATGTATTAAATCTTGTAGGTGGCAATACCCCGTCTAGGCTTTCTCCTAGGTCAAATCAATAAAAGTTGTGGTTAATTCGCCTTTAGGGCTTATTTAAGTGGTATCATATAGCTAGTGTTTAGTCATAGATTTATAGATTAATTTTGCTATAAAATGTTCAAATTTTTTTTAAGCTTCCTTGTTTTGTTGGCTATGCCGTCAATGGCCCTTGCTGCTTCCTTTACAAATGTTGAAGATCTCATTCTTTCAGTCGGTAGATTAGTTGAGATCCTCCTTCCATTGGTCGTTGCGCTTGCTCTCCTATTCTTCTTCTGGGGCTTGGCAAAGTTTGTCCTTGAAGCGGGAAACGAAATAGAAAAGCAGAAAGGAAAAGACTTAATGATTTGGGGGGTAGTGGCGCTTTTTGTTATGGTTTCTGTTTGGGGGATAGTTGATTTTGTTATCTTTGCATTAGACATTGACAATAATCAAAACATAAACATACCCACAATAAATTTCTCAAATAGTTCAGCTGGGAGCTAAGTAGGATATATTTTACCCACCCTTCCTTATGGGCATGTTTTCCCCAGATGGTGTTTTCACCTGTCTTATTGTGTTATTATTGATAAGTAATATTAGTTATAGGATTTAATAGTAATTATTGAATATGATAAAAAAAGTTATTGGTGGTTTGTCCGTTTTTGCTCTTCCTTTTGTAGCTTCTGCTCAGCAACTTAACAATGTAGAGACCCTCTTCCGATCTGTCGGTAGAATTGTTGACCTTCTTCTACCCCTAGTTGTCGCTTTGGCTCTCCTATTCTTCTTCTGGGGCTTGGCAAAGTTTGTTCTTGCCGCTGGAGATGAAGTAGATGCTAAAAAGGGTAAAGATATGATGATTTGGGGTGTTGTTGCTCTATTTATAATGATCTCTGTTTGGGGACTTGTAAGTTGGGTTGGAACTGCTCTAGGTATTGGACAGGGTCAAAGTAGTGGAGCCACCCCTACCGTTACGAATATTCCGACAAATTAATTTAATCTGGCGTGTCTATATCTGAATTTTTGGCTCGTATAGCGGAAATCATACTCAATCCGCTGATTGTGTTTGGTTTCGCTGTCGCTTTCCTTTTCTTCTTTTGGGGCATATTTTCTTTCGTAGCTTCTCAAGATGATTCAAGTGCCAGGGATAAGGGGAAAGAGCATATGAAGTGGGGGCTTATTGGGCTCATAATTATGATATCCGTATTTGGAATAATAAATCTTATTCTCAATACCTTCGGACTACGCTCTAGTCAGCCCCAATATATAGACAGACTTCTAGATTAGAATAATCAAAAACCCCGAGCTTCTCTCGGGGTTTTTGAATATAAAAAAGGGCGAGCACTTGCGCGCTCGCCCCGTAAAACAATTACATGGCAACATTACATTCCAGAACTCCGGGTGGAGACTTCACGAAGATAATCTTCACTCCGTTTTCTCCCAGAGACCTGAAGGTATACCACCTAGCATACCTCTTGTGAGTGATATACCGCCCCGGGATGATGGTGTCTACTGTGCCAACATCATCCTGAATGAGGTAGGGGGTGTCTGTATTGTCCCCCACAACATCATAACAGTACTTCCTGTTGTGGGTATACACCCTTTCACTTTCTTCTGTCACAGGAGCGTCTACAAAGATCACCTCTCTTCCACTTACGCTCTGTGTGAGGACCTGTGGGGTCCGATTGAAAGACCAATTTTCCGGCCTTTCACTGTAGCGATCTCTCCAACTCCACGCAGAGAGGTACCAATCCTGCGTACCTTTCTTTCTGTCGTAGAGTAGGCGGGCACAGCGGGCATTGCCCTCTGGCTCCATCAGATCAAGTCCTGCTTCTTGGCAAGTCTTGCCGTGAAGGGAATCGTTGACTTGAAATAGTCCCAAGTCCCGAGGGTTTATATTTCCCTGGAGAACCTGGTTGGCGCTTCCCGCCTTCCAATGATTCCCCCGCGATTCAGCGTATGCGATACGCTTCATCTCTTGGACAGTGGAATCGGGAAGGTCACCGAAGACCTCCTCGATGAGCTCCGCCGACTCGGCAGGTATTGAATCCGCCGGGTCGAAGGCAAGTTTCGCTGGCATACCAATGAAGGTAGTGCCAACTACCGCGCTTCCAGTAGAAGATGCGGAGGAGCTTGGCTTTTCCGGACCCCAAAAGCCGGGAAAAATTGCGACCACTGTCGTCAGCAGTGCAATCCCAGCGATTGCGGCTCTGAATGCCCCAAACTTCTTTTCCTTGCCGTCGCCACTTAGCCCGAGAGCTATTGTAACGGCAGTAAGAAGCCAAAAAGCCGGCGACCAAAGCCATGTCTCCAAGAAGTACGAGTTTCCCCATTCCTTCTGGAATTGGTTCATCCCTGCCCAGAAGGCCAGATTGAGGAGCGCCAAGACGACGATGGCTGTGAGGAGTTTGGAACCAATTTCTCTACCAATACCGGTTCCAATACCTCTCGCTGCTTTTCCCAGTCCGGCCCTCTTACTCCAACCGAGCCAGATGAGAAGACCGACGGCGAGAAAGATTCCTGCGCCAATCGCAATCTTCGCGAATGGAAGTTCTTTTAGAGTTCCCATTTTTGACTCAATGTTTAAGTTTGAGAGCCAAAGAAAGAGTCCGACGATTCCTGCGGACACCCACATCCCTTGGATAGTGAACCTTCTCTTGTTCCGGAAGGTTCTTCGGGCCCTCTTCCAGAGGGTTCTTTTGAAGAAAATTCGGACAATTCTCATAATGTACACGAGAAAGTCTCGAATTTTCCCAAATGCTTTCTTGATCATACCTAACCCCCTTTTCGTTTTGATCCAGATAACCCTGATGAGTTTCTGGAATCTGGTGAGTAGTTTTTTGGCGTGTTCTGAAATGAACAGCCAAAGAAGCCAGAAATGGTTTTGCACGAGTATCTCCATATTATTGTTAAAGGGCGATTTCTACTTTCAATTATAGCACATAAATACCTATTTTGTCAACACAAAAATAAGAGCCAAACCACACCGTGGTTTGGCTCCGTAATTCAATACATACAACTACTTCTTAGTCCCTGCTTCCTCCGGTTCTTGGGTGGCCTTCTGTTTTTGACTCGTACTCAGGTCTGGAAGAATCTGAGAAAGACTTCCTCCAGGAGCAAAGACGGTAACTGTCTTATTCGCCTCGTATGCTTCTGCGAAGCGAATTGCAGCAGCGCCAGGAGCATTGGCCTGAGGAAGGGTAACATTCTGAACCCGATGTGCATCGGCTTCATTGTCCAAAATCTTGGCATCAGCATTAGCTTTTGCCACAGCGACTAGTGCCGCGTTCTCCCGCTTTGTCTTTTCTTCAAGTTCGAGAGTCGCAACGATCTTTGGATCTGGATCAATAGACTCAAGGGTCGCCTTGGTGATTCGGATGCCGAGTTCCTTCTTCGCCAGGTCGCTTATTGCCTCTACCGCGGCTACAAGCTCCTCTTGGAATTCCTTGGCACTCTTATCTTCGATCCCATCGATCCCTTTGGTACCTTTTATGAAACTTTCGGGTTGATGGGCGCCAGTGACAGCAATCACAGCCCCTCTAACCATTTGAGTCAGGACTGCATACATGTCCGGCACTCGAAGGATTGACTTCAACGGCTGAACTCTTTCGTAGTTCAGGTTGAAGTTGATGTACAGTCCAAAAATCCCGGCAGTTTCTGCTTTTTCGACCAAGACGGTCAAATTACCAGAGAAGTGAGGAAACTTTGTCGTATAGTTTTTCCACGTGGGGACATATTCTGTACCGCCATCTTCTGTACCGTCATCTTTTTTACCATCATCTTTGTGCGCGTAGCGGATCTGATGGATTTTGTTGAGACGGAGAAATCTTGTGAAAGGCGGTCCTCCCAGATACTCCACACCCAAAGTATGGTAGAGGAATCCTCGGTCTTCTTCTCCAAGGACAAATTCCCACTCCATCGGATTTTCGCTATCCTTGTTTAATCTATGCCCGGGGACATTGTGCAAAATATCTGAAACTCCACCGCTTACAGCATCAGCTTCGGTGTTCTCATTGGCCTTGGTTGTTATCAGGACAAAGGTATTGGCGGGGAAAAATCCCCAAACCTGACCCAATCCACCAAGGTAGCGGATGAGCCACGCCATCGAAACTACGATGGCAATGGTTAAAATTAGAGCAATCACAGAACCCCCTTGCGCTAGGCGCTTAGTAAAGTAAGTAGTTGTTATGTATAAGACCAAGTTCCGTCTGGAACCCTATCACAAAATGGTTATAAAGTCAAGTTGCTCGGGTAATGTGCACACACATATGGCGGTTTCTCCTAGAATGGAGAAATGAGCATAATTATGGTTAAAACAATCAAAGAAGAGAGGTTAAGATGGGTACTCCCAATCACAAGGAAGGAGGTTAGGTTAGT